>Ga0208117_100018_pt1 | contig 211781 bp, 175 predicted proteins | sample LakWasMet26_LOW6_2_FD_183870 | JGI IMG/M metagenome (GOLD analysis project Ga0208117, IMG submission 183870) | Freshwater sediment methanotrophic microbial communities from Lake Washington under simulated oxygen tension - Sediment Metagenome... | ecosystem: Environmental > Aquatic > Freshwater...
CCTCGGTGGCTATGGCGGAGGGGATCTACCCGATCCCATCTCGAACTCGGTCGTCAAGCCCTCCAGCGTCGATGGTACTGCACAGGTGACTGTGTGGGAGAGTAGAACGCCGCCGGGGTCCTATCACGGCAACAACCCCATCCGTTCACAGCGTCTTCAAAAGAGCGCTGCGAACGGGTGGGGTTTTGTCATTTCTGGGCCCTGTACCGAAGACGCCACAAGGCGCCATCAGGGCAACCGGAGGCTCAGCGGCGGAAGGTGCTGAGAAAGCGCCAGGCCGACGAGACGAAGCTCCTGGGCATATCGTGCCCGTCGCCGTCCCGCAGCACGGTCTGGGTCATGGCGCCGACCGCCTGCATCCGCGCCTCGAGCTCGCAGGTGTATTGCACCGTGACCGTGTCGTCGCCCGTTCCATGGGTCAGGTACCCGGGGGGCATGCGCCCGTCGGTGCGGATGCCCACCGGCTTCTCGGGGCCGCTGCACGAGCACCAGCCCGGCGTCCCGCGCAGCGCCGCGCAGGTGCTGCCGCTCCCCATGAACGAGCAGCTCCAGGTGTTGGCGCAGCGGTTGAGCCCGCCGCTGCTGCTGGCGAAGGCCGCGATGCGGTCGGCCAGCACCGAGGCCACCGTCGCCGCGAAGAAGGCGCCGTTGCTGTGCCCGAGCGCGTACACCCGGCCGGCGTCGACGCCGTAGACGCGCCGCGCCTCGACGATGATGGCGCGGGTGAGCAGCAGGTCTTCGTTGGCCGTCGCGTCGACGTTGGGCCAGGTCTCCCAGTAGGTGTCCTCGGTGCGATGGTCCCAGTCCCCGGTGGAGCGGTGGCGGGAGAAGGGCGCCGCCAGGATGGCGCCGTTGGCGTTCGCCACGGCCTGCGCGTCGGTCTCGTCGAGCAGGTCGTCGCCCGTCCCGTTGGTGCCGTGGAAGAGCAGCATCAGCGCGGGCGATGGGGCCGGCGAGGAAGGCACGTAGAGCACCACCCGGCGAGGGTTGCCGTTGACCTGGAGCGTGACCGTGCGGCGGCCGGCGCCGGAGGGGAAGGTTCCGCCGTAGACCACCGGGTCGCCCGAAGAGATGGGTCCGGTGTCCGTCGAGGGGACGTCGGGGCGGGAGCCCGCGTCGGTGGGGGTCGCGGGGCAGCGGGAGACGTAGCCCGCCTGGGCGTAGCAGTCGTTGTCGCGGTCGCAGAAGCAGAGGGCCTCGCCCGGCCAGCAGTAGCGGATCTGCCCCGCGGCGTTGCGAGGCTCGCCCATCCGGTCGGGGTAGACCGGCTCCGGGAGGCAACCCCCGTCGACCGGGGCCACGGGCACATCGCGGGCGACAGGGACGTCGGTGGGGACAGGGACGTCGGTGGGGACACGGACGTCGATGGGCGCGGGGACGTCGATGGGCGAGGGGACGTCGATGGGCGCGCCCGCGTCCCTCGGCGCAGCGACATCCCGGGCGGGGTCGCGGTCGGTCGCCACATCGACGACGAGGCTCATGCTCCCGGCGTCGACGACCTCCAGCGGGACAGCGGTGCAGCCCGAGGCGCCCAGGAGGCAGAGGCCGATCGCGACGCGCTTGCTCATAGGAGGACTATCGGTAGGCCAATCGCGCGAGGGCGACAAGCTCCGGGGGTGCGCTGTGACGGCAGAAGGCGCAGGGCTCATGTAGTCTCCGCCCCGCCATGGCAGCCAACCCCGACATCATCGGAACCACCACCGAGCCCCTCTCCTTCAGCTACGACGCCAACCGGGCGATGCTCTATGCCCTCGGCATCGGCGCCACCGCCGCGGAGCTCGACTACCTCTATGAGCGCCGCGGGCCGAAGGTGTTCCCGACCTTCGCGGTGATCCCCGCCTACGACGCCCTCATGGCCGTCATGGCGCGCTCGGACATCTCCTTCGAGAACGTCGTCCATGGGCACCAGAAGGTCTCCGTGTCGCGGCCGCTCCCTCCCGCCGCGACGCTGTCGACCACCGCCACCGTCTCGGCCGTCTACGACATGAAGAAGATGGCCCAGGTGGTCATCACCACCCGCAGCCACACCGCCGAGGGAGAGCACCTCTTCGACACCGAGTGGGGAATCCTGGTGCTGAACTCCGGCGGCTTCGGGGGAGAGCCCCCACCCGCGAGAGAGGGCGGCGCTCCGGCGAGGGCGCCCGACGCCGTCGTCGAGGAGACCACCCGCCCCGAGCAGGCGCTGCTCTATCGCCTCATGGGGGACATCAACCCGCTGCACGCCGACCCGGATTTTCCGCTGGTCGCGCGCTTCGACGGCAAGCCCATCCTCCACGGGCTCTGCACCTACGGCTTCGGGATGCGCGCCGTGGCGAAGGCCGTCGCGGGCGGCGACGCGACCCGCCTCAAGGAGATCGGCGCCCGCTTCACCAAGCCCGTGTGGCCGGGCGACACCCTGCGCACCGAGGTCTGGAACGACGGGGACAAGGTGTGGTTTCGCACCTCGACGAAGGAGCGCGGCGACGCCGTGCTCTCCCACGGCACCGCCCGGCTGACCTGAGCCACAGCCTCCACCGCACGAAGGATCGAACCCCCATTGGCTTCGCTGCTCCGTGAGCAACCGCTGCTGCTGCTGTTCGTCGTGGGCGCCGCGGGGAGCCTGCTGGGCAGCCTCCGGGTGCGCGGCTTCGCCCTCGGCGTGGCCGCCGTGCTCTTCGTCGGCCTCTTCGTCTCCGCCCTCGATCCGACGCTCTCGCTGCCCGACTTCGTCCCGCAGCTCGGGCTCGTGCTCTTCGTCTACAGCGTCGGCGTCGCGGGCGGCCCGGCCTTCTTCTCCTCGCTGGGCCGCGCCGCGCTGCGCACCGGCGCCGTCGTGCTCGCCGGCCTCCTCGTCGCAGCCGCCGTCACCGTCTCGCTCGGGCGGGCGCTGGGCCTCGGCGGCCCCACCATCGCGGGCCTCTACGCCGGATCGCTCACCAACACCCCGGCCCTCGCGAGCGTCGTCGAGGCGCTGCGCACCCGCTCCGCAGGGCACCTGAGCGAGCCGGTGGTCGGGTACTCCATGGCCTACCCCATGGGCGTCCTGGCGGTGCTGCTGGTGATGTACCTGCTGCGCGGCAGGGAGCGGGAGCCCGGGGCGGAGTCGACCACGCCCGCGGGGCTCGTCGCGCGCACGGCCAAGATCTCCCGCGACGAGGTGGTGGGACGACCCGCCGAGGCGCTGCTCCGTCACGAGGGCTGGCGCGTGGTGTTCGGCCGGCACGAGCGCGCGGGCATGGTGGAGGTGGTCTCGGACCTCACGGTGCTCGAGCGCGGCGACCTGGTCACCGTGGTCGGCGCCAGCGACGAGGTCGAGCGGGTCGTGAAGCGACTCGGAGACGCGGCGCCGGTGGAGATCGAGCTCGACCGCAGCCAGCTCGACTTCCGACGGGTGTTCGTGTCGCGCAAGGCCGTGCTCGGGAGGGCGGTGGGCGACGTGCAGCGGGAGATCGGGCGCGCCTGGGGGGCGCAGATCACCCGCATCCGCCGCGGCGACGTCGACGTGCTCCCGAGCGAGGAGCTCCTGCTGGAGCCCGGGGATCGGGTGCGGGTGCTGGCTCCCCGCGACCGCCTGGACGCCCTCTCCGGGTACTTCGGCGACTCGTACCGCGCCATCAGCGAGGTCGACGTGGTCACCGTCGGCGTGGGCATCGCGCTCGGCCTGCTCCTCGGCCGCGTCGAGCTCTCCCCCTTCCCCGGGCTGCGCCTCTCCCTGGGCGTCTCCGGCGGGCCGCTCGTGGTGGGGCTCGTGCTGGGGCGCCTCGTGCGCACCGGCCCGCTCACCTGGTCGATGCCCTACAGCGCCAGCCTCACGCTGCGGCAGTTCGGCCTGCTGCTCTTCTTCGCGGGCGTCGGAACCCGCTCCGGCGCGGCCTTCGCCCGCACCGCGCCGACCCTCACCGGCGCCACCCTCTTCGGCGTCGGGGCGCTCGCCACCCTCCTCTGCGCCCTCACCATCATGCTGCTCGGGAGGAGCCTCCTCGGGCTCGACACCGCCCGCCTCTGGGGCGTGGTGGCCGGGGCGCACACCCAGCCCGCGGCGCTCGCCTTCGCGACCGAGCGCTCCGGCTCCGAAGAGCCCAACGTGGGCTACGCGCAGACCTTCCCCCTGGCCACCATCGCCAAGATCCTCATCGCGCAGGTCATCCTGGCGCTCTTCCGCTGAGCGCTCTTCAGCGGGCGTCGAGCAGCTCTCGCACCTTGCGCAGCAGCACGTCCGGCGTGATGGGCTTCGGCAGGAACGCGATGCCCGCGTCGAGCACCCCGTGGCGCACGATGGCGTCCGACGTGTAGCCCGACACGTAGAGCACCTTCATCCCGGGGCGCAGCGGCGAGAGCCGCTCGGTGAGCTCCCGTCCGCTCATCCGAGGCATCACCACGTCGGTCAGCATCAGGTCGATGCGGGCCTTGTACTGCTCGCAGATGAGCAGCGCCTCGCCGCCGTTGCGGGCCACCAGCACGTTGTACCCGCCGCGCCGGAGGATCGAGCGCACGATGTCGCGCACCTGCTCGTCATCCTCGACGACGAGCACGGTCTCGCTCCCCTGGAGCGTGGCGGGCCGCGGGGGCTCTTCCACCTCCGCCGCGACCTCGTCGTCGACCCGGGGCAGGTAGACCTTGAAGGTCGTTCCGGTGCCGGGCTCGCTGTAGACCCAGATGTGACCGCGGCTCTGCGTCACGATGCCGTACACCGTGGAGAGCCCGAGGCCGGTGCCCTTGTCCTTCTCCTTCGTCGTGAAGAAGGGCTCGAAGATGTGGGAGCGCGTCGCCGCGTCCATGCCGATGCCGGTGTCCGAGACCGCCAGCATCACGTAGCGGCCGGGGGCGACCCCGTGCTGGGCCGCGGCGTACTCCTCGTCGAGGGTCACGTTGGTGGTCTCGATGGTCAGGCTCCCGCCGGTGGGCATCGCGTCGCGCGCGTTGACCACCAGGTTCATGACCACCTGCTCGAGCTGCCCCGGGTCGGCCAGCACCCGCCCGAGGTCGGCCGCCGGGTGCACCGAGAGGTCGACGTCGTCGCCCACCAGCCGGTGGAGCATCCGCTCCAGGCCCGCGACGACCTGGTTCAGGTCGACGATGCGGGGCATCAGGATCTGCTTGCGGCTGAAGGCCAGGAGCTGCCGCGTGAGCTCCGCCGCGCGCTCGCCCGCCTTGCCGATCTCCCCGATCTCCAGCCGCAGCGGATCGCCCTCCTTCAGCCCGAGCCCGATGAGGTGCGCGTACGTGAGGATCACCGAGAGCAGGTTGTTGAAGTCGTGGGCGACGCCGCCCGCGAGCTGCCCCACGGCCTCCATCTTCTGCGCCTGCCGTAGCTGCTCCTCGAGCTTGCGCCGGTCGCTGATGTCCTGCACCGCCCCCTGCACGCGGGTGATGGCGCCGGAGGCGTCGCGCTCGGCGTGGCCGATGAGGCGCACCCAGGCCCGTCGTCCGAGGGGCGTGACGATCTGCGCCTCCAGGTCGAAGGGCGTGCCCAGCGCGGCGCAGGCGGCGATGCCTCCCTGCACGGCGTCGCGGTGCTCGGGCCCCACCGTGGCCGCGAGCTCCGCGAGGGTGGGCGACGCGTTGGCGGGCGCGTCGAAGATGGCGGTCACCTCGTCCGACCAGGTGACCCGCAGCGTGGGCACCTCGATGCTGAAGCCCCCGAGGCGGGCGGTGCGGCCCGCGATGCGCAGCAGGGCCTCGCCCTCCCGGAGCGCCACCTCGGCGCGCCGGCGGCCCGACTCGCGCTCGAAGTTGTCGAGCCCGAAGGAGACCTCCCTCGCGACCTCGTCCAGCAGGTCGACCTCCGGGGCGCCGAAGAAGTCCACGTCGACGGCGTACACGCTCACCGCGCCGTAGACCCCCCCCTCGCGGCGTATCGGGAAGGCCGCGGAGGCGCGCCACCCGGCGCACGCGGCGGCCTCGCACCACGGCGCCATGTTCGGGTCGGCGGCGATGTCGTTGCAGACGTACGGCCGCTGCTCACGGATGGCGGTGCCGGTCGGGCCGCGACCCTCGGGCCGGTCGTCGGCGAACACCCGGATGCCGTCGAGGTAGCCCGTGCGGTCGCCCGAGCTCGCGAGCACCGCGACCTCGTGCGTGGCGGGGTCGTGCCGGCCCACCCAGGCCATGCGAAAGCCCCCGAAGGTGACCAGCGCCTGCGTCACCTGGTCGAGGAGCTCGACGGGCGAGCCGGAGCGCACCACCGCGTGGTTGACCTTGCTCAGCGCGTTGTAGAGCCGCTGCGTGCGCTCGAGCTGCGCGGTGCGCTCCTCGAGGTCGGCGAAGAGCCGGCGGCCCTCGCGCTCGTTGGCGATCGACTCGACCGCCAGGGAGATGTGGTCGGCGACCGCCCCGAGGACCCTGACCTCCTCCGCGCCGAAGAAGCCCGTGCTCTCGCCGTAGATCGCGAAGAGGCCCCGTGCCCCTCCGACGAGCCGCAGCGGGAACATCGCGCACGAGCGGAACCCCCGGGCGGCCGCCTCGGCCTTGAAGTAGAAGCCCGGGTCGTTGGGGATGTCGTTCGAGACGGCCACCCGCCCGCTCTGCATCGCCGTCGCGGCGGGGCCGCGGTTGACGCGCTCGTCGCGCAGCCCGAGCTGGATGGCGTCGAGGTACCCGTCGTCGTTGCCGAAGCGCGCCAGCGGCGCGAGGCGGTCTTCAAGCTCGCGGTAGACGCCCACCCAGGCGAGCTGCGCGAGGCCCTTCTCGACCGCGATGCGACACGCCGCCTCGAAGATCTCCTGCGGGTCGCGCAGCCGGACGATGGTCTCGTTGACGCTGCTGGAGACCGCGTAGAGGCGGGCGAGGTGCCGCGCGTGCGCCTCGCTCTGGCGGAGGGAGCGCTCGGCCCGGTCGCGGGTGATCGCGATGGAGGCGAGGTGCGTCGCCTCGGCCGTCCAGGCGATCTCCTCGTCGCTCGGGCCTCGGACCCTGGGGTAGTACATCGCGAAGGTGCCGAGCAGCTCCTGCTCCGGCGAGAAGATGGGCGTGGACCAGCAGGCCCGGAGGTCGTGCGCGAGCGCCTCCTCGCGGAAGCCGTCCCAGTTGGGGTGCGTGGCGATGTCCTCGACGATGACCCGCTCCCGGAGGAAGGCCGCCGCGCCGCAGGAGCCCACCGAGGGGCCGATGGCCGAGCCGTCGATGAAGCGCCGGTACGCGGGGGCAAGGCTCGGCGCGGCGCCGTGGTGAAGGGTGCCGCGCACCGGGTCGAAGAGCAGGAGCGAGCAGAGCATCTCCGTCGACTGCTGCTCGACCAGGCGCACGATGGCGTCGAGGATCGTGGGCAGCGCCGCGCCGCTCGCGATCTGCTCGAGCACCGCGTGCTGCGACTCGTGGAACGACCCCTGCCCCGCCCTCATGTATCGGAAGATACGCCCCGCCGTCCCGCGCCGTCGATCGGGCGCGGCGACGGGCGCCTCGGGTTTCTCAGGGGTTCACCGCGGGGTGAAGCGGAATACGTTGCCCGAGACGATGCTGCAGGTCTGGCCCGCGGTGCTGCAGAGCGTGGTGCTCTCCACCCCGCTGATGCTCTCCAGGCCGACCGTCGGGACGTAGCCCACGGGCAGCGGCGCGAGGCGCTGGTAGAGCAGCTCGACGATGTTGGTGGACTCGTGCAGGACGACCTCGAAGTTCAGGTCGGCGGTGCGGTTGCCGTAGTAGGTCGCCGAGCTCCACTGCACCAGGAAGCGCCGGTTGGGCGCCGCGCCCACGGTCGCGGTGCAGACGCCCGCCGGGGAGGTGACCAGGTCGGTCCACCACGCGGCGATGACCCCGTTGGGGGCCGCAGGGTCGGGGATGAGGCCCTGGAGGGAGCCGTTCATCGCGCCGTCGAAGGAGAGGAAGCCGTTGCTCGACACGTTGACCCTCGACCCCGCCGCGACGGGGGCGCCCCAGTACGTGAAGTTGAAGGGCATCGGCACGACCGCGCCGTTGTCGTCGGTGCTGGGGAGCAGGTGCGTCGCGCCCGCGGCCGCGCACGCGTCGACGAAGCCCGAGGCCAGGCTCGATCGCACGTAGGTCACCGTCGTCGCGGCGACGCAGGCGCCCGAGCGGCAGACCTGCCCCGCGGCGCACGCGCGCCCGCACGCCCCGCAGTTGAGGTTGGTCGCGGTGCTCACCTCGCACCCGTCGTTCGCGACGCCGTTGCAGTTGGCGTAGCCGGGGTTGCAGGTCGGCGTGCACGCGCCGGCCACGCAGGGGGTGGACGAGCCGATGTGGCTACGGCAGACGATGCCGCAGCCGCCGCAGTTGGTGGGGTCGGTGTTGATGTCGCGCTCGCACCCGGTGGACGCGTTGGCGTCGCAGTCGCGGTAGTTGCGCGCCGAGCAGCCGGCCAGCACGCACGCGCCCGCCGTGCACGCCGGGACGCCGTTGGGGAAGGCGCAGATCCGGCCGCACGCCCCGCAGTTGGAGACCGTGTTGACGGGCGTCTCGCAGCCGTCCGCGAGCGCCCCGTTGCAGTCGGCGAAGCCCGCGTTGCAGGTGCCGATGCCGCAGACGCCCCGGCGGCAGGCGCCCACCGCGTTGGTCGGGTTGGGGCACGCTCGGCCGCAGGCGCCGCAGTTCGTGGCGCTGGTCTGCGGGTCGACGCAGGCGCCGCTGCACACGAGGTTGGGCGCCGAGCACGCGGTCATGCACGTGCCGCCGGAGCAGCTCTGCCCGGCGGGGCAGGCGCTCCCGCACATGCCGCAGTTGGCCGGCGAGCTCAGCGGCGCCTCGCAGCCGTCGACGGGGCTGTTGTTGCAGTCGCCGAAGCCGGCGCTGCACGTCGTGCGGCACACGTTGGCGGTGCAGGCCGGGGTGCCGTTGAGGGCGGCTCCGGCGGGGCACACGTCCCCGCACGATCGACAGTTGGTGATCGTCCCGAGGCCGACCTCGCAGCCGTTGCGGGGGTCCGTGTCGCAGTCCGCGAAGCCCGCGCGGCAGGTGACCTCGCAGCGCCCGCTGGCGCAGGCCGCCGAGCCGTTGGTGCCGTTGCACGCGTAGTTGCACCGGCCGCAGTGGTCGATGTCGTTGAGCGGATCGACGCAGGAGCCGCCGCAGAGAACCCGCCCCGCCGGACAGGGCGAGTCCGTCGCCGGGCCCGTGTCGGTCGCCGGGCCCGTGTCGGTCGTGGCCCCGGTGTCGTCGGCGGCCCCGGTGTCGTCCGCGGTCCCGGTGTCGTCCGCGGCCCCGTCCGCCGCGTCGGGGCCAGGGGCGTCCGAGAGCGCTCCGTCCGCCGCGCCGGCCTCGCCCACGTCCTGGGTCACCGCCGCGTCGCTCCCACCGAGGTCGGTCGCAGGGACGTCCACGGTCCCGCTGTCGACGCGCACGTTGTCCGCCGTCGGCACGTCGGTCTGCGTCGCGCCGCCCAGGGAGAATTCCCCCGTCGGAAAGCTACACGCGCCGGTCGCCGCCACCATCGCAAGCCAGGTCCACCGCTTCATCCCGTGGACGCTACCAGCCCTCATGGGCCGGGAGGGAGACCGTTGCGCGCGGTGATACGTTCGATGTCACACCCACGATGATCCGAGCTGCGCTGCTGCTGGCCGCCCTCGCGTGCGCCTGCGTGTCGACCCCCCGGCCCGTTGCCTCCGCGGGCGCCGCGGTGCGCCCGGACGCCGACTACGCCGACGCCATCCCCTCGCCGGAGGTCTGGGCCGCCCTCGCCGCCTCGCCTGGGAGGGAGCGCCTCGCCCGCACCGAGGTGGTGAAGGTCATCGTCGACCTCGACGACCACGAGCGCATCTACTTCCTCCAGTCGCGGCGCTGGGAGATCCACTACTTCTTCGCCTCGCGCTTCCTCTCCACCGCGCTCCGCCCGGTGGAGGACCACGCCGCCTTCAACGTCCGCGAGTACCGCCGCCCCGACCGGCGCTTCGTCCTCGGCACCCTGATGCACCAGCGCGACACCGACGCCTGGTGGTACGAGCTGGTCGCCGGCGACACCCTCGACGTGCCCCGCACCGCGCGGGTCTTCCACGCCATCCGGGCGCGCCTCTGGGTGGGCGATCGGCTGCGCTACCACCCGGTTCCTCCGGCGCACGACGAGGCGAGGGCGGAGTTCGAGAGGGCGGGCGTCGCGGTGCTCAGCTCCGACGAGATCTACGCGGGCATGGTGTACCAGCCCGTCAACCCCGGCGTGGCCTACGGCACCCTGCGCCTCGTCGACGGGCCGCTCGACCCGTCGCGGGTGCGCCGCACCGACGTGCTCGTGCTCGCCCACGCCCCGCTCGACCTGCCCGTGTGCGCAGGGGTCATCACCCAGGAGTTCCAGACCCCGCTCAGCCACCTCGCGATCCTGGCGAGCAACCGGGGGACCGCCGACATGGGCCTGCGCGACGCCCTCACCAACCCCGCGGTGCGGGCCCTCGACGGCCGCCTGGTGCGCCTCTCGGTGACGCCGCAGGGCTGGGCCCTCACCGCCGCGTCGCTCCCCGAGGCCGAGCGCGCCTGGGAGGCGATGCGCCCCCGCTCGACCTCGCTGCCCGCCCTCTCGACGCGTGACGTGGGGCTGCCCGCGCTCTCGACCTTGCGCCGCGCCAGCCTCGACGTGGCGGGCGCCAAGGCCGCGCAGCTCGGCGAGCTCGCCGCCCTCGGAGCGCCGGTGGTGGTGCCTCGGGGCTTCGTGATCCCCTTCGCCCCCTACCTCGCGCACGGGCAGCGATCGGGCGCCCATGCGCTGCGAGACGCGCTGCTCGCCGACCCCGCGGTGCGCGCCGACCCCGACCGGCTGAGCGCGCAGCTACGGCTCCTGAGGGAGCGCATCGCCGGGAGCCCGCTGGACCCGGCGCTGCTCTCGGCGGTGCGGCAGCGGGTGCGCGAGCTCATCCCCACGCGGCGGGTGCGCCTCCGGTCGAGCACCAACGCGGAGGACCTCCCGGGCTTCAACGGCGCGGGGCTCTACCGCTCGGTGGTGATCGAGGCGAACGCCACGGACGCGGCGCTCTCCGACGCCATCCGCGCGGTGTGGGCCAGCACCTGGAACCTCCAGGCCCACCAGGAGCGCAGCTTCTTCCGCATCGACGAGTCGCGGGTGGCGATGGCGGTGCTGGTGCAGGAGTCCATCGACGACGACGTGGTGGACGGCGTGGCCATCACCGCCAACCCCTTCAACGAGGGCCGCCCGGCCTACTTCATCAACGCCCAGGTCGCCGGGGACGAGGGCGGATCGGTGACCAGCGCCAGGGCCGACCAGGTGCCCGAGCAGGTGATCTATTACACCTATGGGGAGAGCGGGGAGTTCGAGCGCATCGCGAGGAGCTCGCTCACCCGAGGCGCCGCGGTGATGACCGACGCGGAGCTCGTCCACCTCGCCGGGGCGCTGCGGGCCATCCACGAGCGCTTCGTCCCCGACCCCTGGGACCGGGCGCACGCCATGGACGTGGAGTTCATCCTCCACGGCCCGAGGCGAGAGCTGGTGGTGGTGCAGGCGAGGCCCTACTCGCCCCGCTACGACCAGGGGCGCGAGACGGCTGTCGAGCCGTAGCGCCCATTACCTCTCGGTCTCGGATCGGGTATCAGCGTCGCAGGAGAACGCAGCCCCATGACGCACCCCGAGTTCACCATGGACAACCAGTGGTTGCCCTTCACGCCCAACCGCCAGTTTCGCAAGGACCCCCGGGTCTTCGTCGCCGCGGACGGGATGTTCTTCACCACCCACGACGGCAGGCAGGTGATCGACGGCGTGTCGAGCCTCTGGTGCGTCGCCGCGGGGCACAACCGCCGCCCCATCCACGAGGCCATCAAGCGGCAGCTCGACACCCTCGACTACGCGACGGCCTTCCAGGTGAGCAGCGACAAGGCCTTCGTCGCCGCCGAGCGCATCGCCTCGCTGGCCCCCGGCGACCTCAACAAGGTGCTCTTCTGCAACTCCGGATCGGAGGCCGCGGACACCTCGCTCAAGGTCGCGCTCGCCTACCACCGGGCGCGCGGCGAGGGGCACCGCAACATCTTCATCGGCCGCGAGCGCGCCTACCACGGCGTCGGCTTCGGCGGCATGAGCGTCGGCGGCATCCCCGCCAACCGCAAGGTCTTCGGCCCGGCGCTGCTGCCGCGCGTCGACCACCTGCGCTTCGCCCACGACCCGGTGAACCACGCGTACGTCCACGGCGCCGAGCCCGTGTGGAGCGAAGACCCGCTGCTCGAGCTGGAGACCCGCATCCTGCCGCTGCACGACCCGAGCAACGTCGCGGCCATCATCGTCGAGCCGGTCGTCGGGAGCGCGGGCTGGTACATCCCCCCGAAGGGCTACCTCAAGCGACTTCGGGAGATCTGCGACAAGCACGGCATCCTGCTGATCTTCGACGAGGTGATCACCGGCTTCGGCCGCCTCGGGACGCCCTTCGCGGCGGACTACTACGGCGTCGTCCCGGACATGCTCAACTTCGCCAAGGCCGTCACCAACGGGGTCATGCCGCTGGGCGGCGTGGTGTGCCGCGACGCCCTCTTCGACGCGATGATGACCGGCCCGGAGCACGTCATCGAGTTCTTCCACGGGTACACGTACTCGGGGCACCCGGTGGCCTGCGCCGCCGCCATCGCCACGCTCGACCTCTACGTGGAAGAAGACCTCTTCGCCCGCGCCGGGAAGATGGGCGTCGCGCTCGGTGACGCGATGCACTCGGCGCTGCGGGGCCTGCCCACGGTGACCGGCCTGCGCACGTTGGGCCTCGCCGGCGCGGTGGAGCTCGCCTCCATCCCGGGCGCTCCCGGCAAGCGGGCCTTCGACATCTTCCTCGACTGCTTCCACCAGGGAGTGCTGGTGCGCGCCGCGGGGGAGAACCTCGTGCTCGCCCCGCCCTTCGTCGTCGAGCAGGGCCACATCGACCAGATGGTCTCGACGCTCGCGGCCTCCATCCGCAAGCACGCGTAGCGGGTCACTGCCCGAAGCGCACCATCACCGACGCGCGGCCGTCGAAGTCGACCCGCGCGTCGTTGTTCACCGCGGCGACCCCGACGCCGACGCTCACCCGCTCGGTCACCGGGAGCGTCCCCGAGAGGTCGACGCGCTGGCCCGCCGAGTCGCTGTGCACCATCTGGACGCCGTAGTGCAGCGCCACCGAGTGGCCCGCGCGCGTGGCGTAGCCGAGGCCCGCCTGGAGCCCCGGCCGCAGCGTCATGTTGGGGGTGTAGGCTCCGACGCTGGCGTCTCCGTAGAAGCCGTCGAGGAAGCCCACGCGCAGCCGCGCCTCGGGGAAGACCTGCACCCGGTTGCTGGGGTAGGTCGGGCTCGTGCGGCAGGCAGGGGCCACGCAGGCCGGGTCGATGGTGGGCACCGGGAGGCCGTAGACCTCGCGCGCCCCGACGCCGAGGTGCACCCCGAAGAGGCGGTCGTCGTAGCCGACGGCGATGGAGCCCGCGCCCATGAACTGATCGGGTGGGACGTTGCGCTCCCCCTCGCTGCCCGGGGCGATCAGGGTGTTGGCCTGGGACTCGACGGCCCCCTGGGCGATGATCACCACGCTGCTTGGCACCGTGGTGGCGAGGGGCTGGCGGAGGCGGACGCGCCCCCCGAGGCCGCCGAAGCGGGTGCCCGCCATGGGGGCGAAGGCGCAGCCGCCGCCGGGGGGGAGGTAGCCGCTGGTCCTGCCGCCGTGGGGGGTGGCCTCGACCTCCACGGACCTCGGGGGAAAGGCCTCCCCGCGCGGGGTGAAGGCGGCGAAGACGCCGACAGCCAGGGTGGCGAGCGTGCGGCGGCGGGTGCTGGGTGTGGTCATGGGAGAGATCCCCTTACGGAAGGGAGTATCTCCCGAGGCGCCCGGGGTTGGAGGGGATTCCGCGAGGCTTTACGCCGTCGGCGGGGACTCCAGGCTGATGCGCCCGAGGGTGCCCGCGCGAAACTCGTGCACCAGGATGTCGGCGGCCTTGTAGAGGTCGATGGTGCCGCCGGAGCGGAGGCAGCCCCGTCGGCGGCCGATCTCCTCCAGCAGGGCGCCTGCCGAGGCGGGCGCCTCCTTCAGCTTGTAGCGGGCGACCACCAGCGAGGGGTAGCGGGCGAGGAAATACGCCGCCGCGAAGAGCCCCACGGCCTGGTACTCGATGGCCGTGTCGGGGATCGCTCCGCCCAGCGCGAGGCGCATCGTCGCGTCGTCGTCCTGGATCTTCGGCCACAGCAGCCCGGGGTTGTCGGTGAGCTGCATCCCGCTGGGGAGCGTGACGAGCTGCGTCTCCTTGGTGACCGCGGGCTTGTCGCTCACCGCGGCCACCGGGCGCCCCAGCAGGGTGTTGATCAGCGACGACTTGCCCACGTTGGGGATGCCCGTGATCACCGCGCGAAGGGCCTTGTCGGCGCCTCGCTCGCGCTGCGAGAGGCGCTCGCACATCGCGGGGATGCGCGCGCGCGCGTCGCCCATGCGGGTGAGGCTGGTGGCGATGGCGAGCACCGTCGGGTCGGACTGGAAGTGCGCGAGCCACGCCTCGGTGACCTCCGGGTCGGCCAGGTCGCTCTTGCTGAGCACCTTCACGCAGGGCTTGTTTCCCCGCAGCTCGGCGACGACGGGGTTGGCGCTCGCGGCGGGCATCCGGGCGTCGAGCACCTCGATGACCACGTCCTGCGAGGGCATCATCTCGCCGAGGACGCGGCGCGCCTTCGTCATGTGTCCCGGGTACCACTGGATGGCCATGGCGCCGCTCCTAGCACGCCCCCTGGTCGTCGTCGCCGCGGCTCAGTAGGCGACCCACTTCTGTTCGATGCGGGGGCCCTCGGGGCCGGGCATCATCAGGGTGTAGTGGGCGGTGCGCCCCTCCGGCGAGGCCCCGACGCTGCCCACCGACACCACGGTCACGTGGTCGACGGCGCGCACGAAGGGCACGTGCCCGCTGCCGCAGATCACCACGTCGGCCGGGTCGTCGCCGATGAGCGCGCCCACCTCCTCGTCGTCGAGGTCGGCGGTGATGGCCTCGTCCGGGTCCATGGGCGAGCCGTGCACCAGCACCCACTCCCGGCCGTCGGGCATCTCCAGCCGCAGCGCCTCGGGCAGCCGCCGCAGCTTCGCCAGGATCAGCTCCCCGAGCGACTCTCGCGCGTCCGTGAAGCGCTGCGCCGCGGCGCGCTCCTCGTCGGTCTTCGGGTTGAGCCTCGCGGGCTCCATCAGCGCCAGGGCCCGGTCGGTGGTGCCCCGGACGCAGCGCGCGTGGACCTCCATCAGCCGCATCCACACGGCCAGCGGCTCGGCGCCTCCCAGCAGCAGGTCGCCCGCCACGAACACGGTCTCCACGTGGTCGTCCTTCAGCGCCGCGAGGACGGCGTCGAGCGCCGCGAGGTTGCCGTGGATGTCCGCGAGGAAGGCCATCGGGCCGCGCACGCCCTCCATCTTCCAGGTCTTGTCCGAAGGGGTCGAGGTCATCCCGCAACCCTTTACGTCCATGCCCCGCCGCGCGCCAGCGCTCTCTCAGTCGTCGTCGTCGTCCGCGGCGCTCGACTTCTGGTTCGCCCGCTGCGGGTCGCGCACGACCTCCACCTTGGTGGCGCGGCGCTTGTCGCCCTCGCGCACCACGAAGCGCAGCGAGTCCCAGAGCACCACCGTCCCCACGGAGGGCACCTTGCCCGCGCGCGCCGAGAGGAAGCCCCCCAGGGTGGTGTAGTCGCCGTCCTCGGGAAACCTCACCGAGAGCCGCTCGGACAGGTCGCTCACGGCCATCGCCGCGCTCACCAGGTAGCGCCCCGGGGCGATCTCCACCACGTCGGTGTCCGCCTGCTCGTCGTGCTCGTCGCGGATGTCGCCGACCAGCTCTTCGAGGATGTCTTCGAGGGTCACCAGCCCGAGGATGGCCCCGAACTCGTCGACCACCATCGCCAGGTGCATCCGCTTGAGCTGCAGCTCGCGCAGCACCGAGGTCACCGGCTGCGTGTCCGACACCATGATCACCGGCTTGCGGGCGAGCGCCTCCAGCGAGCGCTCGGACCCCTTGCCCTCGGGCTGCGTGGCGACCCGGAAGAGGTCCTTGGTGACCAGCACCCCGACCACGTTGTCGATCTGCCCCTCGAAGAGCGGCACCCGCGAGTGGCCCTCCTCGCTCATGCGCGCCACGGCCTTGTCGAAGGGCGTGTGGATGTCGAGCGCCACGATCTGCGTGCGCGGCACCATGATCTCCCTCGCCGTCATCTCCTTCAGGTCGATGACGTTCTGGAGCATCTCGCTGCTCACCGCGTCGACCGCGCCGGACTGCTCCGCCGCCTCGACCACGTACTCGACCTCCTTCTCGGTCATCTCGCCGACGTGCTCCTGGCTGCGCTCCGCGAGCCAGCGGCGCATCGTCTTGCCCACCAGCGCCATCGGAAACGCGAAGGGCGCCAGCAGCCACCCGATGGGCCGCACCCAGCCCAGCGCCTCCGGGGCGATCTGCCGGGCGCGGTGCCGGCCGATGGCCACCGCCACCTCGGTGAGCAGCCCGTACACCGTGGCCACCGCCAGCACCCGAAGCACGATCTCCCACCACGGCGGCTGGTCTTGCATCGCCACCGCCACGATGAGGGCCGTGGCCAGGATGGGGCAGATGACCCTGCCCGCCAGCAGCCGGGAGAGCACCCTCATCGGGTCGGCGAGGTAGGTCTCCAGCCGCTTGCCCTTCGAACCGAGCTCGTCGCGGAGCGCGCGCATCCTCGCGTCGGGCAGCGACACCAGCGACGACTCGATCGTCACCAGCACCGCACCCACCGCGAGAAACAGCGAAGCCCCCAGCACCGCCGCCACCTCTGGATTACCGCCGCTCACCGATTTTATCGCTGTCCGTTCGCCCGTCGCAGGGGAGCAATGATCCCCCTGCGCTGGTGCGGCGCACGCTATCACCCGCCTCCCCGGGGTGCCAGAGCAGCGGCCCCGGGGCGTCTCGCGCCTCGACCTGAACCCGTGGGGCCGCCTGTTGGCCTGCCCAGAACGCGACGAGCTCGACCTCGCCGTGAAGGGCCGCGTCGACCACGAGGCGATGCAGCGCCGCGCGGGATCGCTGCGACTGGTGAAACGCCTCGCGCTCTTGCGCGAGCCACGCGCCTTCGAGGGCGACGGCTTCGGTCATCCCCGTGGGGACTTCGCCTTCGGGCTCAGCTCCCGGGCCACCTCGATGAAGAGACGCAGCGGCGCGGAGCGCTGGGCGGCGCTCGGGTAGTAGAGATAGAAGCCCGGCACCGTCGGCGCGTAGGGCTCCAGCACCCGCACCAGGCGCCCGGTGCGTAGCTGCTCCGCCACCACCGGCTCGAAGGCGTACGCCAGCCCGAGGGCCTCCTCGGCCATGGTCACGCTCAACAGACCGTCGTTGGTGACCACCGCCCCGCGCACCGGCACGCGCCAGGTCCGGCGGCCCCGCTCCAGCTCCCACGCGTAGAGCGCCCCGGTGGTCAGCGAGCGGAAGGTGATGCACTCGTGGCGGAGGAGATCTTCGGGGCGCTGCGGCGTCCCGTGGCGTTCGAGGTAGCCGGGCGCGCCCACCACCACGAAGCGGCCCGCGTCGGTGAGGCGCACCTGCACCATGTCGCGCTCGAGGGCCTCGCTCAGCCGCACGCCTGCGTCGTAGCCCTCGGCCACGATGTCCACGAAGCGGTCGTCGACGGCGACCTCCACCTCGATGCGCGGGTGACGCGCGCGGAAGGCGGGGAGCACCGGGGTGATGACGAAGGGCACCGCCATCCGCGGCACCGACAGGCGCACCCGGCCCACCGCCTCGCCCGGCTGCGCGGCGACCTCGTGGAGCGCCGCGAGCGTCTGGCCCATCGCCGGACCCGCGCCCTCCACGAGGCGGCGCCCCGCGTCGGTCACCGACACGCTGCGTGTCGTCCGGTTGAGCAGCACGACGCGCAACTGCACTTCGAGCTGCCGCACCGCCTGGCTCACCGCAGAGGTCGAGACGCCGAGCTCACGCGCCGCGCCGCTGAAGCTCCGCAGGCGCGCCACGACGAGGAACACCTGGAGCTGCGGGAGGAGGGCCGTGTTCATGGCCCGCGCACCGTACCGACATTGTGAAGCATCGCTACAAGGCCCATCGCTTCCATCGCGTCTACCGACTCGCTGGAGCGGGGCCTATCTCTCACTTCGCGTCGGGAGAAGCCCGTCGCCCAACGAATGGAGAGTCCAATGAACAAGGTCTGGTTGGTGACTGGCGCCGGTCGCGGCATGGGCGTCGACATCGCGAGGGCCGCCCTGGCCGCGGGACACGCCGTCGTCGCGACGGGCCGCGACCCCGAGCGGGTCGCCCGCGCCATCGGCGGCGATCGGTCGAAGCTGCTCGCGGTGAAGCTGGACGTCACCCGCCCCGAAGACGCCCTCGCGGCGGTCGACGCGGCGATCGAGCGCTTCGGTCGCATCGACGTCGTCGTCAACAACGCCGGGAATTTCTTCGCGGGCTTCTTCGAGGAGCTGAGCCCCGAGCAGGTGCGCCAGCAGGTCGAGACCAACCTCTTCGGCCCGCTGAACGTCACCCGCGCCGTCCTCCCCGTCATGCGTCGGCAGCGCGCTGGGCTCGTCGTCACCATCTCGTCCACGGCGGGCATCGTCGGACAGGCGTTCTGCTCGGCGTACGCGGCCTCGAAGTTCGCCGTCGAGGGATGGATGGAGTCCATCGCCCCGGAGGTCGCGCCCTTCGGCGTCCGCACGATGCTCGTCGAGCCGGGCTTCTTCCGCACCGAGCTGCTCTCCGCAGGGTCGACCACCTACGCCGCGCCGTCCATCGACGACTACGCCGAGAACACCCGGCAGACCGTCACCGCCTGGACCTCGATGGACGGCGCCCAGACCGGCGACCCGGCGAAGCTCGCCCGTGCCCTCGTGCACCTCGCCGGTCTCGACGAACCACCGCGTCGATGGATCGCTGGCGCCGACGCCGTCGCCGCCGTCGAACAGAAGGCCCGGGACCTCCTCGCCCAGGCCGACGCCCACCGCGACCTCTCCTCCTCGCTGGCCCTGTGACGCCATCCAGCGTCCTATCCCTCGTATGGAGGACCATCATCCATCGCAGTTGCGATAGGTTGCAGAACCAGTCTTACTCGCTGTCGTAATCCGATGGCGCGCTGATCGCACCGCGACGACGTCCGGTTGGGCGTCGACCAGCGGGGCGCATCGAGCCCACCTGGGGCGTTGGATGCCCTGAATCCGCTTCGGCTTCGGTATCCTCGCGCCACCTATGGTGAGTTCGCGGACCAGCCGATCCCAGACCGCTCCGGACGCCGGGAGGCATCGGTGGCTCGTCGCGCTCTGTGTCGGCCTGCTTCAGTCGTCGTGCGACACCGTCGCCCTGTCGCCCGACGCCTCCGCACCGCTCGATGCATCACGCGACGCGCCACCGGTCGATGCGCCGAGGCCGCCCTGCGCTCCGAGCGACAACGTGCTGCGCTGCGGCGCTCCGCTGCTCATCGCGCACCGAGGCGGCGGGGCCCTGCGGCCGGAGGAGACCCTGCCCGCGTTCGAGAACGCGGCTGCGCTCCACGCCGACGTGCTCGAGCTCGACGTGCATACGACCGCCGACGGCGAGGTCGTGTGCATCCACGACGACACGGTCGATCGCACGACGAACGGCACGGGCGCGGTGCACCGGCTCACCTTCGCCGAGGTGCGCGCGCTCGACGCCGGCTATCGATTCACGACCGACGGCGGAGCGACCTTCCCCTACCGGGGTATAGGGATCACCGTCCCGACGCTGGCCGAGGTGCTCGCGGCACACCCCGCCGCGTGGTTCTCGATCGAGATCAAACAGCTCGAGCCCAGCATCGTCGACGAGGTGCTGGCGGTCGTCGATGCGAGCGGAGCCGCGAGGCGCGTCGTGCTCGTGTCGTTCCAGGACGCGGTGGTCCGCGAGATCCGCGCGCGTCGCCCCGATCTCGTCACGGGGATGAGCCTCGCGGAGTTCGTCGCGTTCGCCCGGCTGCGGCCGTCGGCCGAGGAGACCTACGCGCCCCCGACGACGATCTCTCAGCTCCCCGCAGACAGCGTCACCGCGGAGGTCGTCGCGCGCGCCGAGCGCTTCGGCGTGCGGCTCCACGCGTGGACCGTGAACGATCGAGAGGCGATGGAGAGGCTCCTCGACCTCGGCGTGCACGGGATCATGACCGACAACCCCGCGCTCCTCGCCGACGTGCTCGCGCACCGCTGAGCCCCACCATCCCGAAGGCGTGTCGGGGGTTCTGGCGGGGAGGCGACGGAGAGGACCGCGACGCAGCGGGCGGTGAGGCCGTAGCGAGCGAAATCGCTACTCCGTCGGCGCCTGCTTCGTCTTCTTCTTGCGGCCGGCGGGCGGGACGAAGGCGCTGTACTCGGCGCGCCGCGCCTTCTCGAGCTGCGGGGCGTCTTCGAGCGCCGCCGTCGCGGCTCCTATCGGCAGCTCGCGCGAGCCGCGCGGCAGGCCTGCTCGGTAGACCACTCGGGCCGGGCGTGCACCGCGTCGCACTGGCAGGCCGTGCTCGCGACGCAGCGACTTCCGTCCCAGTACCAGCCCGCCGGGTTGCCCCCGCAGCACGACTGCGCCCCCCCCGCGACGGGCGGGCGCGACGGGGCGCACGGGTCCTCGCGGTGACACCCGAACCCGACCAGCGCCAACACCAACGCCAACACAAACTTCGATGACAATTTCGACCTCCAGGGCCGAGGATGGGAGCGCCGATCCTCCGACGACGTCAAGATCGCCTCGCGCCCCGCGCGGTCGTCCGCGCGGCCGGTGATGGGCTGCGCGCGAAGCAGCGGTCCGCTCGGCTACTCAACCGCTGCTCAGGCGGCGTGCAGGGACTTGAGGACGATCACGCAGATCACCGCGAGCGCGGCGGTGGCCAGCACGCCGAGCTGGAGCACGCGCATCTGCGGGGCGACGCCGTCGGTGCGCCCGGCGGCGTCGGCGGCGCGCACCCGGGCCCCGAGCACGAAGTGCAGCGCGAGCATCACCAGCGCGAGGGTGAACTTCCCGTGGAACCACCCGAAGTGAAAGTACGCCCCCTTCGCGACGGCGATCATCGCGAAGCCCGCGAGCGCGGCGACGGTGCGCTAGATGCGCCGGGCGAGCGCCATCCAGCGTCCGAACCATCGCGCAGACGACCATCATCCAGAGTAAGTACGATAGGTTGCAGAGTGCGTATTACGCGCGGTAGTAACCTGTGAACGCGCTGATCGCGTCGCGACGACTTCCGGGTGCGTGCCTCGAGCCCTCCGGGGCGTTGGACGCCCTATTCGCCTCTCGAAGGACTTCGGCACCCTCGAGCGCTCCTCCGAGGACCTCGACCTCATGGTTGACCGCCGCGGCGTCACCACGCGGTTGCCGTACGGGCGCAGGAAGCGTACGCCGGGCTTGCCTCGGTCGGCAGCCGGTATCCGACGCCGGCGTGGGGTTTCTCACCACCGATCACTGCGCCGGTCTCGGCGTCGCATGGCGCCAGGCCCTCCTCGATCTTTCCCGTCGCGCACCTGCTCTACGGTGCCCCGACCGCCTCAGCCCCAGAGCACCGATGCCAACACCACCCACCATGCTCGCCGGCCTCCGTCGCCAGGATTGGGCCTTCGTTGCCACGCTGCTCGGGGCGGCGGGAGTCGCGGCTTCGCTTGTCGCCCGCACTCCCGTCGCCGTGCCGGTGGCGTGCGCGGCGGCGACCGTGACGGCGGCGGCGCTCGGGCGACGGTGGAGCCGGATCTACCCGGCACCGATGCCGCACTCGATGCGCTGGGTCCTTTACCTGGCCCATCCCGGGCTCTCGCCGCGGAAGCTGCATCGCACCATCGAGGCGCGTCCGGGCATGCGCGTGCTCGAGATCGGCCCCGGCGTGGGGCACCACGCCCTTCCCACGGCCCGGCGCGTCGCTCCCGGCGGGCAGCTCGACGCGCTCGATATCCAGCCCGAGATGCTGCACGATCTGCAGCGCCGAGCCCAGGCGCGCGGCGTCCACAACATCGTCACGCAGGTCGGCGACGCGCTGCGGCTACCGTACGCAGACGCGACCTTCGACGCGGCCTACCTCGTCACGGTGCTGGGCGAGATCCCGCAACCGGAGGCCGCGCTGCGCGAGCTCGCCCGCGTGCTGAAGCCGGGGGGCCAGATCGCCGTCGGCGAGATCTTCCTCGATCCCGACTACGTGTCACCGGCGCGGATGCGGCGGCTCGCCGATGCCGCCGGGCTCTCGTTCGTCGAACAGGTGGGCACGTCGTTGGCGTTCTTCGCGCGGCTCCGTCACGCCGACCGTTCCTGGGAGTAGGGCGTCCAATGGGGCACCCTCGTCCGCACGAACCCGCTCGGGTCTACAGATTGCCCATGCCCCGAAACTCGCGAAGTAACCTGTGAACGCGCTGATCGCGTCGCGACGACTTCCGGGTGGGCCGACCGCGCGGTGCCTCAAGCCCTCCGGGGCGTGGGATGCCCTATTCGCCGGAGGGGGCGACCGCTCACGTTTCGTCCGAGTCGTTCGAGCGACGTCGACCGCCATGGAGTTGCGGGGGCGGCGGGGTTTCGGGCAAAACCGAGCCCCAGCATGGAGACCCTTCGACGAGCCTGGGTGATCGGGTGGCTGGCGGTGGCGGGATGCAGCGCGTCTGCGCCGATGGGCAACGGGACGGGCGATACCGGCGTCGTCACCGACGGCGTGGTCCCGCTCGACGTCGCTGACGGCGCAGCGTCGACCGACGTGCCCGTCGCAGCCGATGTGCCCTCGACGACCGATGTGCCCTCGACGACCGATGTGCCCTCGACGACCGACGCCCCATCCGTCGACGTGCCCGCCGCGCCCGATGTCCCATCCGTCGACGACGCTGGCACCGACGTCCCCGCTTCGCCCGACGTCCCCGCTTCGCCCGACGTCCCCGCTTCGCCAGACGTTCCCGCTTCGCCCGACGTGCCCGCTTCGCCCGACGTGCCCGCTTCGCCCGACGTCCCCGCTTCGCCCGACGTGCCCGCTTCGCCCGACGTGCCCGCCTCGACCGACGTCCCCGCTTCGACCGATGTCCCGCTGATCGTCGATGCGCCCCCGCCGTCCGACGTGCCCTCGGGCGATCCGTGCGCCTCGCCGGTCAACCTCAACCTCGCCGGAACCCTCTCGGGCAACACGCTCCGCTACACCGGCAACAACACCTCCACCCCGGCCGCCACCGCCTACACGAGCTGCGGCCGCCTGGGGCACGTGCTCGCCTTCGCGTACACCCCGCGCACCAGCACCATCCTGCGCGTCTCCACGGACAACGCCGGAACCCTTGGGGCCTTCGACACCATCGCCTTCGCGCAGGACCGCTGCGTCGCCGCCGGTGCCACCAGCCTGGGCTGCAGCGACGACCTCGGCAGCGCGACGCGAACCCGCGCGTCGACCTTCGTCACCCCACGGGTCACCGCCGGGTCGACGGTGTTCCTCTTCGTCGGGGGCTTCGAGCCTCCCATCAGCGCGGCCTTCACCTCCGTCGGGGCCTTCGAGCTCTCCGTGTCCGAGGCCCCGCTCGTGCCCGCCGGATCGGTCTGTGACCCCGCCGGGGTGACCAGCGCGTGCGCGGTCGGGTCGTCGTGTCGTGTCGTAGGCCGCGCGACCTACTGCGTCGTCGACGGCGCCCCCGACGGCGCCTGCCGCGCCGCCGCGCCGCGCTGCGACGGGGCGCTGGTCTGCAGCGGGTCGAGCGTCTGCCAGGCGGCGAGCGGCGCCAGCGGCGGGGCCTGCCGAACGACGGGGACGCCCTGCGACACGGGCCTCGCGTGCTCGTCGACGACGCTCCGTTGCAGGGCCTCGGTGGCCGACGGCGGGGCCTGCGATGCGCTCGGCGCGACCAGCGCCTGCGTGGCGCCGTCGCAGTGCGGCGGCGGGGTCTGCCGCCGGTGGTGGGTCGAGAGCGCGCTGCCCGCGCCGGCCTTCGTCGACGCGTGCACCATCGGCACCCACGTCATGCTCAACGGGACCTCCCGCGACGACGCCCGCTCCGCCGCGGCCGTCGTGATCCCGTGGAGCTTCAGCTTCTTCGGATCGCCGCAGACGCAGTTCTGGCCCAGCACCAACGGCTTCATCCAGTTCGGCGCGACGCCCCCCTCCAACGGCGGCGGCGGCCGCGGGGCGATCCCCGATGTGGGCCAGGGGCCGATGGTGGGGCTCTACTGGAGCGACCTGGTGCTGCGCCCCGCGGCGTCGGACATCTGCGTCGCGACGGTGGGCACCTCGCCCGACCGCCGCAGCGTCGTCGAGTGGCTCGACGCGTACCGCTACGGATCCGCCGACTCCCACCTCACGATGGAGCTCGTCCTCAACGAGCGCGGCGGCGCCATCGACCTGATCTACAGCCGGCTGGAGGCCCCGGCCGGGGCCTCGACGGTGGTCGACGGCAGCAACGCCGCCATCGGTCTACAGAGCGCCGCGGGCGAGCTCTTCGTCACCCACGTCGGCACGGTCTCCACGGCCGCGGGCATCCGCTTCACCCCCGTGCCCTGACGCCTCAGCCATCCAGCGTCTGAACCATCGCGCAGACGACCATCATCCAGCGCAAGTACGATAGGTTGCAGAGTGCGTATTACGCGCGGTAGTAAGCTCTTAACGCGCTGATCGCGTCGCGACGACTTCCGGGTGGGCCGACCGGCGCGGTGCCTCAAGCCCTCCGGGGCGTTGGATGCCCTATTCGCCGGAATCGGGCTCCCGGCGCCCGCGGCCTCGACCTCGACCCACGGTGGCGCCACGCTTGCGCACGCGCCGACCAGCAGTGCATCACATCCTGCAAACAAGCCGCCGACGCAGGTCAGTGCCGGACGAGGGTGCCGGTGACGTTCGAGTCGCACGTCCCGGTCACGGCCCCGGTGCCGACCGAGTGCACCGAGAGGTTGACCACCAGCGTGTTGCCGGCGCGCGTGAGGGTGCCGCCGCGCACGGTCTGCGTGGTGGTGGTGCCGCGATCGATCATCGGGAGACACGTCGCGGGTTCGAGCGTGGCCACGGAGCCCACCACGGTGCCCATCGCGGTGGCGCCGCAGGCCATCTCCCAGCGCACGCGGTTGCCGATCTGGAAGAGGGTGATGTCCGCCGCAATCGCCCCCGACGGGACCATCGACCCGTCCGAGCACGTCCCTCGCGGCGACAGCATCCCGGCGTACGAGCCCGCGATCACGGTCTCGCCGCCACCCGCTCCGTCGCTGCACGCACCGGTCAGCAGCACCCCCAGCATCCATCGTCGTCGCATCGTCATCGCTCCCCCCGCGTGGTGGATGGCGCACCCACCGCGCCTACCTTGCTCGCACGGGTCCGCTCCAGTCGCCAGTGGAAGTTCTTCGCGGAGCCATCCAGCGTCTGAACCATCGCGCAGACGACCATAATCCATTGTAAATACGATGGGTTGTAGAATCAGTCTTACGCGCGGTAGTAACCTGTGAACGCGCTGATCGCGTCGTGACGACTTCCGACCGGCGCGGTGCCTCAAGCCCTCCGGGGCGTTGGATGCCCTATTCGCCTCAGCACGATCAAGCTCGCCGTTAACTAGCGCCAAGACGCACCCGCCTGTCGCTCACTCTCGGCCGCGAGTCCCCCCAGACCGAAGACGTCTTCGACTCTGCGGAGCCCAGCGGCGCTCCAACAAGAGTTCCCGATGGAGCGCAGCCTCCACGCTCACCAACCAGGGCCCGGCGGGTGTCAGGTGCCGTTGGCCGATGTCGGCGCTGGAGTTCGAGGCGCAGGAGCGACCCTCTCGCAGGGTCCGCCACCCCGCCGCCACCCACCGCCGCCATGGCGGCGCCGTCACGATTCACTGGTTTCCCCGCGCTCCGGCGACGGCACGCGCGGTGCGATGGGTGTAGCCTGAGGCCCTTATGGTGACGCGGCGGAATGGCGGGGTGGACGTGGTGTTCAGGGTCCCGTTCTGGTCCGAGCGGTGGGTGCTCGAGGACGGCGTGACCATGCCCGAGACCAGCGAACATCGGCTGACCTGCGAGCTGCTGGAGATGATCCTCCGCGCGTGGATCGCCCGCACGGCGCGCGACGCGGCGGTGTACGCCAACCTCGCGCTGCGCTGGGACGAGGAGCACCCCGCCGTCGGCGTCGACCCGGACGTGTGCCTCGTCGATCCGACGCCGCCAGACCCGAAGCTGCGCAGCCTGCGCACCTGGGAGCCCGGGCACACGGCGCCGCGCGTGGCCGTCGAGGTGGTGAGCCGCGACACGGCCGAGAAGGACTACCTCGAAGGCCCGGCGAAGTACGCCGCGAGCGGCAGCCGCGAGCTGTGGGTCTTCGACCCGGAGCGGCGAGGGCGAGGGGCGCTGGGTCCGTCGGTGCTGCAGGTGTGGCGGCGCATGGACGACGGGGCGTTTCGACGGGTGTTCGCGGGCGACGCGCCGGCGTACTGCGACGAGCTCGGCGCGTGGCTGGTGGTGACCGACGACGGCACGCGGCTGCGCCTCGCGGACGACGAAGCCGGCGAGCGTCTCTGGCTGACCGGCGAAGAGGCCGCGCGAGAGCAGGCGCGGGCCGAGCGCGACCGAGCCCAGGCCGAGCGCGACCGAGCCCAGGCCGAGCGCGACCGAGCCCAGGCCGAGCGGGCGCAGGCGCAGGCAGAACGTGCTCGGGCCGACGCGTTCGCCGAGCGGATCGCCGCGTTGGAGGCGCAGCTCGACGCCTGCGACGCGACCCCACGCGGACCGTCCCCCGCGCGCTGACCTGCACGGAGCGCCCACACCCCAATGCCCACCCTCCACGGTCACCCACCGCATTCCCCGGGGAGCGGGACGGGGAATGTCCTTTGCTGCGATCGCGTGTTGACCGGCGCGAGGGCGCGGCCTACTCCGATCGATGCCGCGATGCTGGTGACACTGCAGGTTAGGGATCTGGCGATCATCGACGAGGTCGAGGTCACCTTCGGGGAGGGGCTCAACGTGGTGACCGGCGAGACCGGCGCGGGGAAGAGCATCCTCATCGATGCCCTCTCGCTCGTGCTGGGCGCGCGCGCCTCGGCGGCGGACATCGTGCGCACCGGGGCCACGCAGGCGGAGGTGACGGCGGTCTTCGCGGTGGCGGGCGACGACCCCCGTAGGCAGCGCTTCGAGGAGGCGGGCCTCGCCTGGGACGACGAGCTGGTGGTGCGCCGCATCGTCGGCAACGAGCGCACCGGCGGGCGCTCGAAGGCCTACCTCAACGGGCGCATGGTTTCGCTGGCGCAGCTGGTGTCGCTCACCGCGGGCCTCGCGGACATCACCTCGCAGCACGACCAGCAGACGCTCACCGACCCGATGACGCACCTGCAGCTGCTCGACGCGTCGGCCTCGCTGGAGGGGGCGAGGGGGCGCATGGCGAAGGCCCACGCCGCGATGTCCGAGGCCACGAGGGCGCTCGAAGGGGTGCTGCGCACGCTGAGAGACCGCTCCGACCGGGAAGACCTGCTGAAGTTCCAGGCGAAGGAGATCGACGCGCTCAAGCTGGTCCCGGGGGTGGAGGAGCAGTGGGCGGCGGAGCGGGAGAAGCTGCGCCACGCCTCGAAGCTGGCCGACGGCACCACCGCCGCGGAGGAGACGCTCTACTCCCGCGACGGCGCGGTGCTCGACGAGCTGGGCGCGGTGGTCGACGGGCTCACCAGGCTGGCCCAGGTCGACCCGACGCTGGGCGGCCCGCTCGAGCTGGTGAGCCAGGCGCGCACGCTGGTGCAGGAGGCCGCGAGAGAGTTGGGTCGCTACGGCCGCGCGGTGCGCTCCGACCCCGAGCGCCTCGCCGAGCTCGAAGAGCTGATGCAGTCGCTCTCGCGGGTGAAGCGCAAGTACGGATCGACCGTGGAGGAGGTGCTGGCCTTCCGCGCGAAGGTGGGCGTCGAGCTCTCGACGCTGGAGCAGGGTGAGGGGAAGATCGCCGAGCTCGAGGCCGCGGTGGAGGTCGCGAGGGCGAGGGCGCAGTCCGAGGCGAGGGCCCTCAGCGAGGCGAGGCGCGCGGCGGCGGTGAGGCTCGGGGCGGCCATCAGCCGCGAGCTGGAGACGCTCGGGATGGGCGGCGCGAGGGTGGTGGTCGACGTGGCCCACGCCTCGCCCGGAGGCGCCGAGCTGGTGGTCGACGGCGCGAGGCTGACCGCGGCGGGCATGGATCGGGTGGAGTTTCTCATCGCCCCCAACCGCGGCGAGGAGCCGAGGCCCTTGAGGAAGGTGGCCTCGGGCGGAGAGCTTTCGCGCGCGCTGCTGGCCATCAAGCGGGTGCTCACCGACGTGGGGCCGAGGACCTTCTATGTCTTCGACGAGGTCGACGCGGGCGTCGGAGGCGCGGTGGCCGAGGTCATCGGCCAGAAGATCAAGCAGGTGGCCGGGCGTCACCAGGTGCTGTGCATCACCCACCTGCCGCAGATCGCGGTCTACGGCGACCGGCACTTCGTGGTGAGCAAGCGCGAGGTGGGCGAGCGCACCGCGTCGACGGTGAGGGCGCTGGGAGAGGCCGAGCGCATGGAGGAGGTCGCCCGGATGCTCGGGGGCATCAAGGTGACCGACCGCACCCGCGAGGCCGCCGCGGAGATGCTGCGCGCGGCTGTGGAATAGGGGGTCTTCGGGGTTACGCTCCGGCGGGTGAACGACCCCCGCAAGCGCCTTGACGAGCTCGTCGACCGCCTCGGCATCCGACCCCCCGCCGATCCCGAGGTCGACGCCGAGGTCGCCGCCTGCATCGCCTCGCCGGGCCTCGACGACGGCCTCGTCGACGAGACCGCGGTCCCCTATGTGACCATCGACAACGAGGGCTCGCGCGACCTCGACCAGGCGCTGCACGTCACCCGAGAGGGGGACTCCTTCACGCTGCGCTACGCCCTCGCCGACGCGTCGTACTACGCCCGGCCCGGCACCGCGCTCTGGCGCAGGGCGCTCGCCATGGGGTCGAGCTACTACCTGCCGGGCTTCGCGATCCCGATGCTGCCCGAGGCGCTCTCCGAGGGCATCGTCTCGCTCAACCCCGCGGTGCTGCGGCGCGCGGTGGTGTTCACGCTGCGCGTCGACGCGGAGGGGCGCTGCGTGGAGGCGCGCGTCCACCGGGCAAGGATCTTCAGCCGCGCCAAGCTCTCCTACGAGGGCGTGCAGCGGTGGTTCGACGCGGGCTGCTCGGGCGACCCCCGCTGCGACGCGCCGGAGGTGAGCGAGTCGCTGCTGGCCTTCGCGGCACTGGGCACGCTGCGCATCGCGGAGGCGGCCTCCCGGGGCGTGCTCCCGTTGCAGCGCTACGAGGCCGAGGTCGACCTCGACCCGAACGACCCCCGGAGGCTCATGGCGGTGGCCCGCGACCGCAACGACGTCGAGCGCTGGAACGAGCAGGTCTCGCTGCTCTGCAACATGGAGGGCGCGAAGATGCTGCAGTCGCTCGGCCACTCCGACGAGGACGTGCAGGCGGTGTATCGGGTGCACCTCCCGCCGCTGGACGTGCGGCTGGCGGAGCTGGAGGAGATCCTCCGCGCGCTGGCCGAGCGCCGGGGCCTGGGGGACCGCTGGCGCTGGCGCAGAGGGCGCCACGACCTCGCGGCCTGGATGGGCGGACTGCCCGGGGGAGAGCTCACCGCGAGGCTCTCCCAGGCGGTGCAGCGGCAGGTCCGGTACACCTATCGGGCGTCGGAGTTTCAGGCGAGGAGCGGGCCTCACCACGCGCTGGGCGTCGACGGGTACTCGAGGATGTCGGCGCCGATGAGGGAGGCGGTCGGGGTGTTCTCGCACAAGGAGCTGCTGGAGGGGCTCAAGCTGGTGGCGCCGCGCTCGCGCGAGGAGGACCTCGTCACCCGGGAGGCGGTGATCGCCACCGCCAACGAGGCGAGGCGGCGGCAGGGCGAGATCGACAAGGCCGTCGACCTGCTGGTGCTGGAGCAGCTCCTGGGCGACGACCTCGCGCTGGAGCCCGCGCGTCGGCCGTGGCGCTCGGGCACCGTCGTGGGGGTGCGTCCGTCGCGAGTCTACGTGGCGCTCGACGGGTGCGCGGTCGACCTCAAGGTCTACGTCGTCGACCTGGAGAGCATCTACGGCACCGCCTACCGGGAGGACCATCGGGTGGCCCTGCTCCCCGAGGCGACCGACCGCGGGGCGCCGGCCTTCGTGATGGGCGACCCCGTCGAGGCGCAGGCAGAGCGCTGGGAGGGCGGGCGGTCGAGGTTCGTGATCCACCTGCGGCCGGCGCAGGCGAAGGGTTGAGGGGAGAGCAACAGTGTCGATGCGAAGGCTGAACGTCTCGTGGTGTCTCCTGCTGGGCGCGCTCTCCTGCGCCGCCCGTCCCCCTGCCGGCCCCACGGCGACCACGTCGCGGAGCGCCGGGGAGTCCTCCTCGGCGGCGCTGCCGGGCTACGCCGCGGAGGTCCCCTCGGCGCTGCTGCCCAGTGCGGAGCCGCGGGCGATGCGGGACGCCGAGCGCGTCCCGGTGGGGGCCTCGCCGGTGCGGGGGCGCGCCGACGCGCTGGTGACGGTGGTGATCTTCAGCGACTTCCAGTGCCCCTTCTGCGCCCGCGTGGGCCCTACCCTCGCCGCCCTCTCGGAGCGCTACGGCGACGACATCCGCTTCGTCTGGAAGAACAACCCGCTCCCCTTCCATGACCGCGCCCGCCCCGCCGCGGAGGCCGCCATGGTGGTCTACGCCAAGGCCGGCCCGGAGGCCTTCTGGCGCTTCCACGACGCCCTCTTCGAGGACCGCGGCCGCCTGAGCGACGAGGGCCTCGAGGACGCCGCCGAGCAGGTCGGCGTGACCCGCGAGGTGCTGCGCCACGAGCTCGCGACGGGCGCCTACCGCGCCGCGGTGGAGGCCGACATGGCCCTGGCGCAGCGGCTCGGCGCCGGGGGCACGCCCAACTTCTTCATCAACGGCACGCAGCTCGTCGGGGCGCTGCCCCTCGAGCGCTACGTCGCCGTGATCGACCCGGTGCTCGCGCTCGCCCGCGCCATCACCCCTCGGGAGTCCGCGTACGCCGTGATGGTCGCCAACCCGGTGCCCGGCCCCGAGGAGCCGCGCCCCTCGGCCCCGGCGGCCCCGCCGCGCCGCCCGCCCCTCCCCGACCCCTCGCAGGTGCTCCGCGTCCCGGCCTCCGGCGCCCCGTCGCGAGGGCCCGCCACCGCGCTGGTCACCATGGTGGTCTTCAGCGATTTCCAGTGCCCCTTCTGCTCCCGCGTCAACCCCACCGTCGCGGCGATGCGAGCCCGCTACGGCAACGACCTGAGGGTGGTCTTCCGGCACCAGCCGCTGGCGTTTCACGCCGACGCCCGCCCCGCCGCGGAGGCCGCGTTGGAGGCCTTCGCCCAGCGCGGAAACGCCGGCTTCTGGCGCATGCACGACCTGCTCTTCGCCAACCAGCGGGCGCTCGGGCGCGCCGACCTGGAGCGCTACGCCCGCGCCGTGGGGCTCGACCTGCGGAGGTTCCGCTCGGCGCTCGACCAGCACACCCACGAGGCCGCCATCACCGCCGACACGGCCATGGCCGCGGGCCTCGAGGCCACCGGCACGCCGCACTTCTTCATCAACGGCCAGCGCATCGCCGGGGCGCAGCCCGAGGCCGTCTTCGCGGAGCGCATCGAGTCCGCGCGCACCGCCGCCCTCGCGTACCTCGCCGCGCACCCGGGCCTGACCCGGGCGCGCTACTACGACGCCCTCATGGCCACGGCGGACACCGCCGTGCGCCGCGTCGCCCGCCCCTCCGACGACCCCGACCACGTCTACACGGTGGCCGCCAACCCCGAGGCCCCCGCCTTCGGAGCGGTGCAGGCGCGGGTGGTCATCGAGCACTTCACCGACTTCCAGTGCCCCTTCTGCGCTCGGGTCGCGCCGACCATCGCGCAGATCCGAGAGCGCTACGGCGACCGGGTGCGCTTCCGGTGGCGGCACTACCCGCTGGCCTTCCACCAGCACGCGATGCTGGCGGCGGAGGCGGCGCAGGAGGCCTTCGTGCAGCAGGGCAACGACGGCTTCGACCGCTACCGCGACGCGCTCTTCGCCAACCAGCAGAACCTCGAGCCCGCGGACCTCGAGCGCTACGCCCGCGACCAGGGCCTCGACATCGCGCGCTTCCGTGACGCCCTCGACCGGCACGTCCACCAGGCGACGATCCGCCGGGACATGGCCGCGGCCAACGCGACCGGCGCGGAGATCGGGACGCCCGCGTTCTTCATCGGGGGACGCTTCGTGGCGGGGGCGCTGCCCTTCGCGGAGTTCGAGCGGCGCATCGACGCTGCCCTCGCGGCGCCGTAGCGGGCGCTGTCAGGGAGCGGCGGCGTCGGCGGAGACCGCGGCGTCGGGCGAGGCGATCATCACCTGGGCGAAGCAGTGGCGCTGCAGCACAGGCAGCAGGTTGCGGCAGCGCATCGAGGGCTCACCCGGCGCCGACTGCGGGCCGTTGAAGGCCGCGCAGCGGGTGTTGATCCACTGCGAGGTGCCCATGAAGTCCTGCGGGGCGGGGACGCCCACGCAGAGGTCCGGCGTGCGCGAGGCCGCGGAGAGGCAGGTCGAGGTGAAGGTCTGCACCGCGAGCTGGCACTGGATGCCCGGGCAGGCCTGCACGCGGCTCATGCCCTCGTTGATGCAGTCGCCCTGGGAGTGCGTGCGGGCCCAGGCGCGGGCCTCGACCGACTGGCGCTGCGCCTCCTGCACCACCTCGCCGAACTTCTGCTTCCCGAAGCGGGCGAGCAGCACCGAGCCGACCAGGCACGCCAGGATGAAGATCCCGACGATCGCCAGAATGATCTTTGCGGTCTTTCCCATGAGCGTCCCTCCGGGCGAGGCGGTAGCCCGCGCGCCGCCCCGCCGTCAACCGGCTCGCCGCGCACCGAAGGTCCACCACAGCAGAGGCTTGACACTGCTCCGACCCGCCGCCTAGCGTGCCGCCACGATCGTGCGACGAAACACGGCTCTTTTCGCTGCGGCGCTGTGGACGTCCGCCGGGGTTGCGAGCGCGCAGGAGGCCGACACGCCCTCCTCCGGGCCGCTGCATCTTCACTCGGAGACCGCGCGCATCGTCGACGTGGTCGACTCCTTCGACGCCGGGAGCCAGTTCAGCCTGAGGCTCACCGCGGGCTACCAGTTTCAGCGCCGCGACCTGCGCGTGCAGCGCGAGATGCGGGTGAGCAACCCGGGCACCAGCCTCGGCGTCCCGCAGTACGGCGACGTCGCGGACTACACCCGCAGCACCCACACCCTGCTCGTCAACGCCGAGGTCGGGCTCTTCCACGACCTCGCGTTCACCTTCGGCCTGCCCCTCGTGCTCTCCGACGCGCGCAAGCTGCGGCCCCCGAGCGGGGTCTCCGTCGACGGCGCCCGCGCCGCCCTCGCCGACGGCTGGACCGAGGGGGCCGGCACCCCCCGCGCCACCTACCTCTTCGACCCCAGCTTCGACAGCCCCGAGCGCTCGGGCATCGACCAGGTGTCCCTCGGGCTGCAGTGGTCGATCTTCAACCAGCAGCGCGACCGCAACCGCCCCACCTGGACGCTCTCCTTCCAGTGGCGCCCGCCGGTCGGCTCGCTGATGCGCCCCTGCCGCCAGACCGCCACGGGCACCTTCTGCCCCGAGGCCTCCAGCGTCCCGGAGACGCCCGCCAGCGGCAACACCGCGCCCGCCGCCGCCGCCCGCTCGGCGCCCGCCAACCCCGACCCGGGCATCTCCCGCGGGCTCCACGGCGTGTACTTCCAGACCATGGTCGCCCGGCGCCTCGGGTACGTCGAACCCTACGCGGGCCTCGATTTCCTCGCGGAGTTCCCGATCCGAGACAGCGCCTTCCGCTACGCCGACACGCCCCTCGGGCAGCTCTCCAACTTCCCGCCCATCGTCGGCACCCTCACCGCGGGCATGGAGATCATCCCCTGGGAGAACCGCGAGACCTGGCAGCGCCTGCTCATCGACCTGCGCTTCCGCGGCGCGTACTACTCCCCGGGCCGCGATTACTCCGCCCTGTATGACGCCCTCGGCTCGTCGCTGAGCCGGCCGCTCAACCTCCCGGGCTGCCCCTCCAACGCGCGAGGCGCCGACGGCACCTGCCAGGCCGAGCGCAACGTGTACTTCGACGGGCTCACCACCACCGCCTCGCACGTCGTCCTCGGCGGCAGCGCGATGGTGTCCGTGCAGCCTGCGAAGTTCCTTCGCTTCACCCTGGGCGCGGCCTTCGCGTGGACCTCGCCGCACACCATCACCAACACCGACGCGTGCAACCCGGGCCAGACCGTCCCGGCGGACCACCCCGAGTGGCGCGGCGGCTGCCAGGGCAACAGCTCCCCCGACCCGACGCACCGCCCGGTCATCGACTCCGCCGGCGGTCGCTTCCGCAGCACCAACGACCTCACCTGGGATTTCTACGCCGCCATCGCGCTCACCCCGCGCATCTGGTAGCGCTCACATCGGCAGGTTGGCCACGCACACCCGGTCGGCCCCGGCGTCCGGGCGCAGCGCCCGGCAGACCGTCCCGGGGCGGCAGTCGCCGTCGACCGAGCACGCGCGAAGGCAGCGCCCGGAGAGCCCTCCGTCCGCCGCGCCGCCGTCGGCCACCACCGCCACGCCGCTCACGCAGACCCCCGCGAGCCCGGGGCAGTTGCGGTCGACGGTGCAGGGCAGGGTGCAGAGCGTCGCAGGCGCCCCGGTGGTGCTCGCCGTGACGCGGTCGCAGCGGGTCTCCAGCCCGCAGAGCTCGTCGGAGACGCAGCGCCCGTAGCTGAGCGGGGGATCGTACTGATCCACGCACGCGGCCGGCAGGAGAGCCAGGAGCATCGGGAGGAAGGGGCGCATCGCAGCGGGGAGCATCACGCGATTCCGCCTCGGGTCAACGTCAGCACCACCTTCGTGATCTCCCCCCGCGTCCCGAGGCGCATCGGCGGACCCCAGTAGCCCGTGCCCTCGCTCACGTAGGCCCAGGTGTCCCGAACCCTGTGGAGCCCCGCCACGATGGGCTGGTCGAGCGAGACCACGTAGGAGAAGGGCCAGAGCTGCCCGCCGTGGGTGTGGCCCGACAGCACCAGCCCGACGCCCCTCGCGGCGGCCTCCGCCACCGCCTTCGGCTGGTGCGCCAGCAGCACCAGGGCGCGCGTCGGATCGCGGTCCCTCAGGGCGCCCGCGAGGTCGGCCCGGTGCCCCGCGGCGCGCCCCGCGGCGGACCAGTCATCGACGCCCGCGAGGTCGATGCTCGCCGCCCCGTCGCCGAGCGACACCCGCTCGTTGCGCAGCACCCGCACGCCCAGCCGGGCGAGCTCGGCCATCCACTCCTCGACCCCGGAGTAGTACTCGTGGTTGCCCGTCACGAAGAACACCCCGTGCCTCGCGCGCAGCTCCGCCAGCGGCGCGACGTGCTCTCCCAGCGAGGCCACCGAGCCGTCGACCAGGTCGCCGGTGATGACCACCGCGTCGGCGCGGAGGGCGTTCACCCGCGCGACGAGATCGACCATGAAGCGACGGTCGATGGTGGGGCCGACGTGGATGTCCGTGAGCTGCACCAGGGTGTAGCCGTCCATGGCCGCAGGGAGCGCCGCGAGGGGGACGCGCACCGTCCGCACCGTGGGGGCCGCGAGGGCGGCGCGCACCGAGAAGGCCGAGGTGCCGAGGCCGCCGAGGCCGCTCAGGGCGGCGACGGCGCGGGAGAACCAGCGGCGGCGAGCCGGGTCGTGGAGGGCTCCGACGGCGGCGGCCGCGAGCCGCACCGCCTCGGCCAGGGTGAGCAGCACGAAGAGGAGGAAGGAGCCTCCCATCCAGACGAAGACCGCCCAGGCGAGCGGGGTGGCGACCGCGCGGGGGAGCCAGCGGGAGACGATCAGCAGCAGCGGCAGAGAGAGCCCGAGCGAGGCGAGGAGCGCGCCGCCCGCGCGGGTCCATCGAGCGGACCACGCGGGGTCGCGGAAGAGCCTCGCCCAGAGGAAGAAATGAATCCCCCCCACGACCAGCAGCACGACCGCGATGAACAACAGGAGCTGGCCGATGCGCATGGGATGGTGAAGGGGCTCTCCCGGGGGAGGACGACGCGCGCCGCCGCCCCGATGCGCCGCCACCATAGCCCACGTGCTAGAGCCCTGAGACCCCGGTCGATGACCCACCGCCCTCGACGATCGCCCTTCGAGGCGCTGCTCGCAGACCCCGACCTGCGCGCCCTCGACGCCATCGCGCCAGCGTTCGACCCGCTGGAGGTGCTCGCCACCGCCCGCAAGGAGCGCCCGCACACCCGCTTCCTCGCCTGGCTGCTCGACCCCAGCCCGGTGCAGCCCGGCGCTTCCCACGGCCTCGGCGCCTCGGTGCTCGACGCACTGGTGCGCCGCGCCCTCTCGGCCCTCGACCCGCTGCCCGGCGCTCCCTTCGTCCGGGCCTCCTCGCCCCCGAGCTTCGTCCCTGCCTCGCTGAGGGTGCTCCGCGAGCAGCCCCTCGGCGACCACGCCCGCGCCCCGGACCTGCGCTGCCACGGCGCCGACACCCGTGGCCGGGAGTGGGTGGTGCTCATCGAGAACAAGCTCGACGCCGACGAGGGCGACGGGCAGCTCTCGTCCTACCTCGCGTGGTCCAGGGCGAAGCACCCCGGCGCCGAGCGACTGCTGATCTATGTGAGCCCCGACCGGCGCACCCCCCGCGAGGCCTTCCCCCGGGACCGCGTGGCCTGCCTCGCCTGGAGCGACGTGGTCGACGCCGCCCTCTCCGCGCTGCGCTCGGAGCTCCCCCGAGCGCCCTCCACGCTCGCGGCGCGCGCCTTCGCCGAGACCACCCTCGACGCCCTCCGGATGCGCTTCGGGGCCCACCCCGAGGCCCGCGCCCTCGTCGAGGCGCTGCACCACCGCCACCCCCGCGACGCCGCCCGCTGCGCCAACCTCACCCCCGACGACCCCGACTGGGAGCGCCTCCAGCCCCTCATCCCCAACGCCCTCTGGCACCTGCGCTCGGTGCGCCCCCAGGCCGTCGCCTTCACCCGCGCCTTCTCCGACCGCGTCGCCGCCGCCTGGAACGCCCTTCACCCCGAGGCCCCCGCCCTCCGCCCCGGGGCTCCCCACGCCCGGCTGCCCGAGCTCGCCGCGTGGTCCATCGACGGGGTCACCGAGGCCTGGTCGGTGCACCTCGTGGCCTCCGCGGGCCCTCACCCCGGCGCGCTCCGCCCCCGCCTATGGCTCAGCCTCTACGCCCCGAATACCTCGCCCGGTATGCTGCTCGAGTCCCGCGAGCACTCCGCCGACCTGGCGCTGCTCCCCGCGGCCACCCGCGAGGCGCTGCTGGAGGCGCATCCCGTCCCCTCGACGCCGGGCGCGTGGCGCTGGCTGCAGCTCGGCCGCTCGGTCGAGCTCCCTCGGGGCTTCTCCCCCGAGGACGACGCCCGCCGCGTGGTCGACCGCTGCCACGCCGCCTTCGGAGCGCACCTCGCCGCCCTCGCCGCGCGCTCGCTCGACAGCTCCCGCTGGCTCTACTCCTGCGACCGCGACGAGCTCCTCTACCGGCCCACGGACGCGGTCGACCGCCGGGCGCTCTCCTCCGCGGCGCTCCCTGGCGCCGAGCGGGCGCTGCTGGTCGCGACGCAGCCCGGCGGGCACCCCGGGGAGCTCGGCGTCGCCCACGAGCTGGGCACCGCCCTCGGTCGCTCTCTCGGAGAGCGCTCGCTGCTCAGCTACGACTACGGTCCTGCCGCGGGCCTCGGGCTCTGGGACGCGCCGACCCTGGTGGTGCTGGAGGGCGCCCTCTTCGACGACCCCGACGCCCTCGGCTGCGTGCGATCGGCCGTGGCGGCGGGCGCCACGCTGGTGCTGCTCCCCGCGACGGGGGAGGGCTTTACCGAGGCGGGTAAGCGATCGCTGCGACCCTGGGCCGACGCGGTGCGCGGTGGCGAAGGCAGGGCCGAGGCGAGCTCGCTGACGGCGCCAGGAGGCGACCGTGGGACCGAGCGCTGGCTGCGGCGGTTGCAGCAGGTCGACCGGGTGAAGCTCCGAGGCGACGCGACGGTGGCGCTGCAGCTGGAGGGCGACGAAGGGCGGCTGCCGCTGCTGGCCGGGTGGCGCGAGGGCGACGCGAGGGTGGTGTGCTGGACCGGCGACCTGCGCGCGGTGACCACGGACGACGAGCTCACCGCCCGCTGGTGGGCGGCGTTGCTCGCGGTGCGCGATGCGCTGAAGGGGTGACGGGGGAGGGAGAGAGAGGGAGGGAGAGGATCAGGTCGCGGCGCTGGGCTTGCGCGTGCGGGTCTTCTTCTCGGCGGCCTTGCCGGCGCTGGCGAAGCGGGCGGCGCGCTCGGCGAGCTTCTTGGCGGCGCGCTCCTTCTTCTTGCGCTGACCCGCGCGCTGAATCGACTTCTGCGAATGACGGCGATCGCCCTTGCCCATCGTGATGCTCCGGTAATTGACTGGTAGGTCGGTGGTCGACGCGCACGGCAGTCCCGGCGCGGAGTCGATGCGGGTACCACCCGCCCCGCCGCGCTGTCAACGCTGGCGGGAGCGTAGCGAGCGCCTCAGTGCACGAGGCCGAGCCGGCGGCGGAGGAACCACACGCCCGTGATCACCGCGGCCAGCAGGATCACCAGCACCACGGTGCGCCCCGCGTGGCTCTCGTCCTCGGGGCTCCCCGGGAGCATGTCCGTGCGGTCGAGCACCGCGTCCTTGGGGAGCTCGGGCACGAAGGCGAACACCCTCGCGATGGGGCGGGTGATGGTCATGTGCACGTTGACCGCCCAGCCGCTGGCCTCCAGCAGCAGGGCCATGTCGCGGCGCCGCAGCTTCAGCCACCCGAGCAGCGCCGAGACGCCCATCACCGTGAGCACCACGCCGAGGATGGCGAGCCAGCCCGTGAGGCTGCTGATCACGCCGAAGATGCCGCCGAGCACCGCGCCGATGCCCGCGAGGGCCATGCCTCCCCCGAGGATCAGCGAGTTGGGGTTGAGCCCCTCGGAGGCCGGCCGCGTCGGCTCCGACGGCGCCGGGGTCGCGGGCGGCGGCGTCACCGCCCCTCGGGCCACGCCGACGCCGGTCCCCACCTGGGTGGCGCCTGCCTCGACGCGGGCGTGCGCCTCGGTCACCCCCGCCTCGGCGCGCGCGGTCATGGCGGCCTCCTGCGAGGCCTGGGCGTTGGCGACGTACTGCTCGATCTTGCTGGAGATGGCCGCCGCGGCCCGGCGGAAGGGCGCGAAGGCCGCCTGCTTCACGGAGATGGGGTTGTCCACGATCTCCGTCACGATCGCGTCGTACTCCTTGTCCTTGAGGTCGATGAAGAGCCCGCGCTTGCCCACGCGCAGCCTGCCCGCCTCGCCGCCGGTGACCGGCGCCATGAGCTGGTAGGCGACCGCGCCTCCCTCCTTCTCCAGCACCTCGACATACACGAGGTAGATGTTGCTCAGCACCGCGACGGCCTTGTGCGCGGCGCGGTTGGCGACCTTCAGGCAGAAGTCCAGCCGGCGTCCGTCGATGACCAGCGAGCCCGCCTCGATGAGGGCGGTCTGCATGGGCATGTAGATGGCCGAGAAGTTCACGAAGTTGTTCACCAGCTCGATGAGCCAGCGCACGTAGAGGATGAGCTTCTCGAGGTCGTCGATCTGCCCGATCTCCTTGGCGGCCGCGAGGTCGAGCGCGATGTACGCCTCGACCTTCGCCGGGAGCCCGCCGTCCAGGTAGGCCTTCATCTTGTCGTCGCCGAGCTTGTCGAAGGGCTCCGCGGGCTTCGCCTTCTCCCAGGCGGTGTAGCCGTCGAAGGTGGCCTTCACCCTGCGCCAGTCGGCGCGGGAGAGCGACGTCGCCCCGGCGCCGAGCGCCCGTCGGATGACCGTGTCGCGCAGCGCCTCGAAGCGGTCGCGGTAGAGCTCGTTGACCGAGGCGTCGAGCGGGAGCGCGCCGTCGACCCTCGGGGCCGAGAGCGGAGCGCCCTGGAGGAAGAGCTCGATCTCCCCGATGGCCTTGAGGCGCAGCGCGCGCAGGTCGTCGTCCTTGAGGCGCAGGCTCTCGGGCGAGGGGGCCTCGGTGCGCAGCAGCTCGCAGTGGATGAAGTACGCCTCCAGCTTCGGGTCCATCTCCCTCACCAGGGCCAGCGCGGCCTCGGTGTCGTCGCCCCAGGGCTTCGCCGCGGCCCCCTTGGCGCGCCACTCCTGCCAGACCTTCCCCTGGCTCACGAAGAGCTTCAGCTTGTCGGCGTCGACGCCGTTGGAGCCGCCGCGGTCGGGGGTTCCGCCGACCACCTCCATCACGTCCTTGAGGAAGGCCTTCACGTCCTCCTCGGGCACCACCTCCGCCGGCACCACCCCGTCGCCGTTGGAGAGCAGCTTCGCGTAGGCGCCCTTGAAGGCCTGCACGTCGGCGAGGGTGATGACCTTCGCGTCGGCGACCTTCTGCTCCCGGTTGACCCGCTCCGCGGCGGCGCGCAGCCCGGCGCCCGCCTCGCCCTTGTCGTCGATGGCCGCGACCGGGATCACCTCGACGCGCTTGCGCAGCACGTCCCTCTGCCCGAGCCGTGAGAACAGCCAGTCGCGGGCCTCGATGATCTGCGCGACGCGCACCCGCCCGGTGGTCTCGGGGTCGATGTAGCGGAGGAAGGCCGGGTCGCAGTGAAGGTCGCTCAGCGGCGCGCTCGTGGCCGCCCAGCGCGCGGGGTCGAGGTCGTCGATGCGGGCGAGGTCGGCCTCGTCGCTGACCATGAACTGGTGGATGCCGCCGAAGTTCCTGAAGCGCATTTCGGTCATTGAGCTCTCCGCGAGGGATTCATGAGGGGACGAGTGGCTGGGCCAGGGGACCCGCATTCCCCCGGCCCGACGATATCTCACCTCCCTCCCGCCACGGGGTAGCGTTTTCAACCTCCCGGGAGGTGCCCGGGCGCGGACGTGATAAGTCCATGCTTCGAGGCGAATGAGCGACCCTGGGAGACGATTCAGCGAGGCCGAGGTGGACGCGATCCTGAAGCGGGCGGTCGCCCGTCAGGAGCACGGCCAGTCGCTGTCGAGGGCCGAGCTCGCCGACGTGCTGAAGCAGCTCAACCTCGACGAGTCGGTGCTGGACGAGGCCATCGACGCGCAGGACGCCGAGCGCGCCGTGGCCGAGGAGACCGCGGCGTGGAAGGAGCGGCGCCGCCGCGGGGTGCTGAGCCACGCGGCGACCTTCGCGTCGGTGATGACCCTGCTGGTGGCCATCAACCTCCTGGTGACGCCGCACCTGCTGTGGTTCGTGTGGCCGCTCCTCGGGTGGGCCTTCGGGCTCTTCTCCGACTGGCGTCGCTACCAGCAGGGCCCCGACCCGAGGGAGCTCGCGTCGTTTCAGCGGCAGGAGGCCGAGCGGGCGAGGAGGGCCGAGCGCAAGGCCGAGCAGGAGGCGCGCAAGGCGAGGAAGCGGGACGCCGACGAGGCCGTGGCGAGGGCCTCGGAGGAGCTGAAGGACGCCGTGAAGGTGGGCGTCGCGGGGCTGATGGAGAACGTCGGGAGGGCGCTGCGGAGCGCGGCGGAGCCCGAGGAGGGAGCTGCCCCCAGGGCGCGACGGGAGCCCCGCTCGGGGGTGCGCGTCGACGTGGCGCCGCCGGTCAGCGACGAGGACGTGGAGGACGACCTCGCGGCGCTGAGGGAGCGCGTCGCCCGGAAGGGCGAGCGGCGGGGGTGACGTGGTAGCGTGCGAGCCGTCGTGAACATCAAGACCATCGCGCTGGGTGTGCTGTGCTTCGGGGCCGTGGCGTGTCAGGCGCCGACGGCGAGGCTCTCGGGCCGCTGGGTGTACCTGTCGGGCAACGCGCCCGTGGCGGTGGGCCAGGCCGAGGGCCCGGCCGCCGGAGGGCCGATGCGGCTGGTGCCAGGGTCGCCCGCGGCGGGGGCCTGCCTCGCGGCGGAGGAGTACGTGCAGATGTTCGGTCCGGTGTGCGCGCACGAGCCCGAGGCGGGGCCGCCGGGGTCGGACGTCGACGTACGCTGGTACTGCCACGGTCACCTCGCGGTGAGGGTGCGCCTCGAGCGCTGCCCCCAGGCGGGGCGCCTCCGGGTGGCCGAGCTCGCGGTCGCCACCTCCGAGCGCTGAAGGGAGCCCGACGACGGTCGGGTTTCGGTTACGCTCCCGGGACATCAACGATGTCCTACGACCCCCAGGATGATACCGAACCCGTCCGCCCGACCCGCGGACCGCGCATCGTCGAGGGCGTGCTCGCGGCGCTGCTGGCGATGTCCCTCGTGGCCAACGTCGTGCTCTATCGCCGCGCCCCGCGCGTCGTCGAGCGCCCGTCGCCCGCACCGGTGGCGGTGATCCCTCCGCCGGCTCCTCCTGCGCCGACCTGTCCGCCGGCGGTCGAGTGCCCGCCGCCTCCTCCTCCCTGTCCGACCGTCGCCGCGACGACGCCCGGCCATGGTCCAGGCCACGCTCCGGGCCCGGTCGTCCCGCCCGAAGACCTCGCGATGGCGCAGCAGGGCGAGGGGCAGATCGCCACCGCCGCCGCGCACGGCGAGCGCGACCCGATCCACCGCGTGGCGCAGCGCAACGTGGTCACCGGCGTCGACCAGATCGTCACCTCGCGCAGCCCCGCGGCGGCGGAGCGCTTCCTCCAGCGCAACCTCCCCTCCATCGCCAGCATGGACTGCGCCTTCCGAGACCCTGCGATGGCCGAGCACGTGCGCATGCAGCTCCGGCCGATGAACGCCCTCGCCCGTCCGGCCAACCGGCTGACCGAGGCCGACCTGGTGCGCTACGAGAGGGAGCTGCGATGCCCACGCGAATGAAGGTCTCCACGGTGCTCCTGCTGGCCTTCGCGGCCTCCTCCGCGGACTGCGCCCGCAACATCCCGCCGCCCTGCGTCGGCGACGCGTGCCGCCAGTGGCCGCACGTCGAGGTGCGCTTCTGGCGCAACAACGGCCCTCCGCAGGGGCGGCGCTACACGGGCGCGCTCTGCGTGCAGGTCTCCTACGACTGCCCCGAGGAGGGCAGGCACCAGGTGTGGATCGAGCCGCAGGCCCCTCGCTGCACCACCATGCTCAACAACGAGGGCGGCGCCGAGTGGCTGCGCGTGGAGAACGGGCGGCTGTCCATCCCGTGGCCCGCGCGCTGCCGGGGTCAGCGCGTGGAGATGTACGTGAGCGCCCAGCCCAACTTCGCGACCTGCACCGCGGTCAACAACCAGATGCTCACCGTCGACCGCGCCACCCTCGGCGCGGACATGACCTTCCAGTGCCGCTGAGCGACCCATCCGCCACGCGCTTTCGCTGATGTCCCCGTCGCTCGCACCGCTCCTCTCCCAGGCGCTCTCTTCCCGCGCCCTGCTCCTCGAGAGGCTCCACGCCGAGCAGACCGACGCCTATCGGCTCTTCCACGGCAGCGTGGAGGGGGCGCCCGGGCTCACCGTCGACCGCTACGGCGACCTGGTGCTGGTGCAGTCCTTCCACGCCCCGCTCGACGCCGAGGCGCTCCGCGTCGTGGAGGGCTTCTACGAGGCCGCGCTGCCCGGCTGCGCGGTGGTCTACAACGACCGCAGCGGAGCGGGCTCGCGGGTGGGCAACCCCCTGGAGGGAGAGGCGCTCTCGGCGGCGACGGCGCCTCGCGTGGCGAGGGAGATGGGCGTGCGCTACCGCATCCAGGCGCGTCACTCGGGGCAGGACCCGTGGCTCTTCCTCGACCTGCGCGCGGGACGTCGGTGGGTGATGGCGCGGGCGGCGGGGCGCTCGGTGCTCAACCTCTTCGCGTACACGGGAGGGGTGGGACTTGTGGCTGCGAGGGGCGGAGCGAGCGAGGTGCTCAACGTGGACTTCGCCGCGTCGAGCCTCGCGGTGGCCGAGGAGAACGCGAGGCTCAACGAGCTGGCGGTCGCGCCGAGGTGTCTGCAGAGCGACGTGTTTCCCGCGGTGAGGCAACTCGCGGGGCTGGGGCAGCCCGAGGTGGTGAGGGGGCGACGGATGCCGCCGTTTCCCAGGCTGGGGCAGAGGCGCTACGGGCTGGTGTTCCTTGATCCGCCGAGGCTGGCGAAGAGCCCGTTTGGGGTGGTCGACCTGGTGAACGACTACGCCGCGGTGTTCAAGCCGGCGCTGCTGGCGACCGCCGAGGGGGGGACGATCGTGTGCTGCAACAACGTGGCGGGGGTGAGGCCCGACGAGTGGCTCGACCGGCTGCGACGAAGTGCCGCCAAGGCGGGGCGCGCCGTGCGCGACGCCGAGTGGATCACACCGGAGGAGGACTTCCCCAGCCGGGACGGGCAGCACCCGCTGAAGATGGTGGCGCTGGGGGTGTGACGGGGGGGGCGGTACGAGCGACCAGGTCCACCCCAATGCGGCCTCGCCCGGAGGGGAGCAGCCCACCCACGTCCACCCCAACGCGGCCTCGCCCGGAGGGGAGCGACCGACCACGTCCACCCAGCGCGGCCTCGCCCGGAGGGGAGAGCCCACCCACGTCCACCCCAACGCGGCCTCGCCCGGAGGGGAGCGACCGAGAGGCCGTCGGCGGGGATATCCCCGGTACGAGCGTGAGGCCGTCGGCGGGGATATCCCCGGTACGACCGAGCGGCCGTCAGTAGCCCGAGCCAGACCGCGACCCTCCGGGCGAGGCCGCATTGGGGTGGACGTGCTCGGTCGCTCCCCTCCGGGCGAGGCCGCATCGGGTAGACGTGGTCGGTTGCTCCCCTCCGGGCGAGGCCGTGTTGGGGTGGACGTGGGTGGGCTCTCCCCTCCGGGCGAGGCCGCATTGGGGTGGACGTGGTCGGTCGTACCGGGCGTACGCTCGACCGCGGGAGGCGATGACCGCGATGGCGAAGACCAGGGCAGCGACGAAGGCAGCGGGCGTGAAGAAGAGCGGTGGCAGCGACAAGCTCATCGCGGCGGCGAAGCGGGACGCGCTCGCCGCGAGGAAGAAGAAGCTCAGCACGCTGGGCGCGCTCATCCGTCGGCGGCTGACGACGGTGGTGGAGAGCTTCTACGACATCGGCGTGGCGCTCACCGAGGTGCTGAAGAGCAAGCTCTACGCGGCGGGCGGGCACGCGAGCCTCGAGGCGTGGCTGGAGGCGGAGGGGCTGCTGTCGTTCTCGCAGGCGAAGAAGCTCATCGCCATCGTGAAGAGCGTCCCTCGCGAGCAGGCCCTCGCCGTCGGGCAGGAGCGGGCCTACGCGCTGATCGCCCTGTCGTCCGCCACGCCCGAGCCGGACAGCGCGGCGGAGCTCATCGCGCACGGGGTGGTCGACGGCCAGGCCGCGGCGAAGGCGCCGGTGCGGGCGATCGAGGCGGCCGCGAAGGTCGAGCGAGCGAAGGCACCGAAGACGGCCGCGGCGAAGGCGAAGGCGAAGGCCGACGCGGCGGTGGAGAAGACCGTGCGGGCGATGCTGCGCGCCAGCGGGCTCAAGGCGATGGCGGTGAGCGTGGGCCGCGACGAGGTGAGGGTGGTGGTCTCGCGCAGGCAGGTGGAGAAGGCGCTGGAGGGGTGACCTGGCGCGAGGGCCATACGCTGAGCCCCCGGGGGCTCGACGTCTGGCCCCCGGGGGCTCAGCGTGTGGCCCCGGCGAACTCGACCGAGGTGCTCGGTCACGGACCATGATCGGAGATCGAAGCGATGACCTCACGCCGCATCGGGCTCGAGTTGGCGCTGGGGCTCGTCGCGGTGCTCGCCGCGTCGTGTACCGGCTCGACGGGGACGAGCGCCGCCGATGCCGCGTCGCCTGTGGACCTGGGCATCCTGAGCGATCTCACCACCGACCTCGAAGCGCAGTCGGTCGACGCCTCCCCGACGGACTCGGGCGATGGTGGCCGCGACGTGACCGGAGTCGACTCTTCGTTCGACGGCGGCTCCGACGCCGGGGTTGATCGACCCGGGGTCGACGGTCCGGGGGTGGACGGGTGGGGCGATGTGCCGTTCGTCGATCTGGGCGGCATCGTCATCCCGGTGGACCCACACGCAGTGCCAGCGCCCGGCAGCGAGTGCACGGGTGATGCGGGCGTGCGCGAGGGCGACCCGACGATCGCGCCGCCGCGGCCGGTGCGCCCGTTGTCGGTGTCGCGGGTGACCTCGCAGCGGCCGACCTTCCAGTGGGTGCTGCCCGAGGGTACGACGGGCGCTCGGGTGGAGGTGTGCGCCGATCGGTGCTGCATGCGCGTGCTCCAGACCTTCGAGGCCGAGGGGACGACCGTGCGGCCGATGACGGCGCTGCCGCCCGGCGTGGTGTTCTGGCGGATGTTCGGGAGGCGGGGGACGGTGGTGGGATCGCGGGCGTCGTATACGTGGGAGTTCGGAGTGCGCCGCCGGGATGCGCCCAACGACACGAGCTGGGGGACGCTGCGGGACTTCAACGGGGATGGGTACGATGACCTGATGGTGGTCCGAACACAGAGGCCGATGGAGAACCCAGCGGATCTGCTTCTGTTGGCTGGATCGGCGGAGGGGCTACGCGCGCCGCTAGTGACCGGTGTGGTGACCGGTCGTCTCCAGACCGAAGGGACCGTCGGTGACTTCAACGGAGACGGACTTGCCGACCTGACGTGGTACGACGGATTTTTCCCAGGGCCTGTGTGGTTCGAGATGATCCTGGGGTCGCGGGGTTCTCTGCGTTCATCCATTCAGGCCAGCACCCGGAGGATGCCTTCCTGCGCCCGCACGAGCGGGGGAGTCGCCGCGGACTGGAATGGCGATGGATACTCTGACCTCATCGTAGGCCTCCTGTTTGGATGTGACCTTTGCGGGCCATCGCCCCTAGAAGCCTCGGTCCTGGTAGGATATCTTGGTTCCCCAATGGGCATTGTGGATATCCCGCAATGGGCAGTGAGGCTCGACGGACGGTTCTCGCATCCATACATTCGCCCGGGTGGTGGCCTGGGCGATATCGACAACGACGGATACGACGATGTCATGGTGGTCAGTGCCCACACGGGCTCTGGCACCACGTCGGTGCCGGCCGAGCAGGTCATCTTTCATGGTACCGCGACCGGCGAACCGCGATTTGAACGGGTCCCGCAGCCAGAACCGCGCAGACCCGGATGGGAGAGGGGACGCTCGGCGTCGATGGGAGACGTCGATGGCGATGGGTTTCTCGACTTCCTCCTCTCGCTCAATTTCTCGCAGGCAGTTTACCTCTACCGGCATGCGACCGGGATTGCGGCGCCGAGTGTGGCTCTCGCTGATCCGCTTCGGGGAAGCAATTTCGGCTTCTATTTCGGGTCGGGAGACGTCAACGGCGATGGCCTCTCGGACGTCATCGTCTCGTCGGAGATGGCATCGTCGGCTCAGCGAGATGGATTTCCGATCAACGTGGGTCGGACGTATGTCTACGTAGGCTCGGCTGATGGTGTCGCGTCGGTGCCGGTCGCACTGCAGAGAGCGCGTCCTCACATGGAGGAGGTCTTCCGGGAGAGTTTCGGTGGCCATTCGATGAGTCCGGGGGACGTCAATGGGGATGGGATCGATGACGTCACCATGACCGACTCGCTCGGACGACTCCTCTGCGTTCGCCTGGGTCGCCTCGATTTCGGGAGCGGGTCACCCGATGCCTGTGTCGTCGGCGTCCCTACGGGAAGTAGTTGGAGCTACTGAGGATGAGATGACCAACGACTTTGGAAATGGATTCATCGATGTGTTGGAAGACGCCGGCGGGCTCTTCAGGGGTTAGCTCCACGCAGGCAGGTGGAGAAGGCGCTGGAGGAGTGACCGGGCGCGGGGCCATACGCTGAGCCCCCGGGGGCTCGACGTCTGGCCCCCGAGCGACGGTCGTACCCTGTCCTCGCGCACCCCCGATCGTTGCCGGTCTTATCGGGCTCCGCGCGTTCGGCCTTACCATCCCGCGCGTGAGACCGACCCACCCCCTGCGAACCCTCGCGACCCTGCTCGCCCTCGGCGCGCTCCCCGTGGCCTGCGCCCCCAGGTCGCTCGGCAGCGGCCCCCTCGGCGAAGCCGCGGTCCTCGACGACGCCACCGACGTGGGCACCGCGGCCGACGTGGTCACCCCGACCGACGCGCCCTCGATCGACACGCCCGCCTCTCCCGACGTGCCCTCCGCGCCCGACGTGCCCCCGCTCGATGTCCCCTCCACTCCGGACCTCGGCGTCGATGTCCCCTCGACCCCGGACCTCGGCGTCGACGCGGGCCCCTCGTGCCGCACCGACCGCGACTGCGCCCTCGGCCTCGTCTGCGACCGCAGCCGCAGCCTCTGCGTGGAGTGCCTGTCCGCGGTCGACTGCGGCGACGCCGGGCGCATGTGCGTGAGCTCCCGCTGTGTCACCCGCGTCCCCTGCGTGTCGTCGCGGATGTGCAGCGGCCAGGTGTGCGACCCCGCCCGCGGCTACTGCGTCGACTGCCTCACCGCCACCGACTGCGCCCCCGGCCAGACCTGCGGTCCCGACGCCACCTGCCAGGCCCGGCTCTGCACCCCCGGCTCCGCCGAGTGCGTCGGCACCACCCGCGCCCGCACCTGCGACGCCCGAGGCCTCGCGTGGACCGAGCTCCCCTGCGCCTCCGGCACCACCTGCTCCGGCGGCATCTGCCGCGCGCGGGTGTGCGCCCCCTCGGAGGCGAGCTGCGCCAACCCCAGCACCCGCCAGGTCTGCAACGCCGACGGCTTCGGCTACACCCCGATGACCTGCCCCGCCGGGACCACCTGCTCCGGCGGCGTCTGCACCACGCGCGTCTGCACCCCCGGAGCGACCGACTGCTCCGGCGCCACCGCGCTGCGCATCTGCAACGCCGAGGGCACCGGCTACACCGCCGCGGCCTGCGGCGCGCGCACGACCTGCCGCGCGGGCGCCTGCACCCCGTGGATCTGCTCCCCGGGCGAGCTCTCCTGCGCCTCGGCGAGCGCCCGCCAGGCGTGCAACGCCGACGGCCTCGGGTACACCGCCACGGCCTGCCCCGCGGGGCAGAGCTGCGCCTCGGGGACGTGCCGCGTCGCGACGGTCTGCACCCCGGGGATGGCCTCGTGCGCCTCGGCGACGATGCTCAACGTGTGCAGCGCCGACGGCACCAGCAGCACCACCACGACCTGCCTCAACGCCCCCAACGCCACCGGGCGCTGCACCGGATCGGGCTGCGGCATCGCCTGCAACACCGGCTTCGCCGACTGCAACGGCAGCACCTCCGACGGCTGTGAGACGCCTACCGGGACGACGAGCAACTGCGGCGGCTGCGGGGTGCGCTGCGGCGGCGGTCAGATCTGCTCGGGCGGCGCCTGCGTGGCGGGCGGCTGCGCGGGCGCGGCGTGCTCCTTCGTCATGAACTGCTGCGCGGGCTACATCTGCTCCGACAGCCTCGTCGGCACCTGCGTCTCCAACGCCTGCCCGACGGAGGGGCAGTCGTGCGCCCTCCCTGGCCGCTGCTGCGCGGGCCTCACCTGCCAGGGCCGCGTGTGCGTGGCGTCCTCCTGCGACGTCGCGGGCAACCCCCGCGACAGCGGCGGGTCGTGCTGCTCGGGGCTCTCCTACCGCCCGTCGCCGACCACCTCGCTCTGCTGCAAGGAGGCCAGCGTGAGCTGCACCGACAGCAACGAGTGCTGCGGCCGGATGCTCTGCACCAGCGGCCGCTGCGCCTGCGTGGCAGCGGGCTCGGCCTGCTCGGCCTCGGCGGACTGCTGCAGCCGCTCGTGCAGCATGGGCACCTGCCTCTGATCGGACGAGAGCGGAGGAGCTCGGGCGGCCCCCTCACCGCGCTACCGCGCGCCCTGCACCCCCGCGGGGCGGGGGCAAGGGCTCCGACGTCTTCAGTCCGAGCGCGAACCTGACAGCGACCTGAGCCCTTGCCCCCGCCCCGCGGGGGTGAGGGCGCGCGGTAGCGCGGTGAGGGGGCCCCCGCTCACCCCTCCCGATAGCGCCAGCTCAGGGTCTCTGCCGCGCCGGTCTCTCCGAGCACCTCCACGGCCGACTCGCGGTCGCAGAAGTCCATCGCGTACGAGCGGATGCGCGACGCGCAGGCCATGATGTCGCGGTCGCCCGGGATGTAGTCGAGGAAGGTACGGCTACACAGCAGCAGCATCTTCTGCTTCGCCCGCGAGGTGAGCACGTTGAAGCGGCTCAGCCCGTAGATGAACTCCTCCTCGGCCATCAACTGGTCGCGCGCGGAGATGCCCATCGAGGCCACGATGAAGGTCCGGTCCGAGCCCTGGAACTTCTCCACCGAGTACACCGTCTGCCGCAGGCAGCGGTCGAGCTCCGCGTCGTCCAGCGAGCTCCTCCTCGCCGCTCCCTCTCCACCCCCCAGCCTCGCCTTGATCTCCCGGATGATCTGCCTCCCTTGCGCGTTGTGCGGCGCCACCACCCCGACGTGCTCCGCCCAGAACGCCCGCTCCTCCGCCGGGCTCTTCACCCCCATCTGCGCGAAGAAGCCCGCCACCACCTCCGCCGCCAGCGTCGCCTCCAGAGGGCTCGTCGCCCGCTCTCCCTCTCGCCCGTGCACCAGCGTGTGCACCTCGCGCGACGGGTCGAGCACCGCCCGCACCCACGGGCTCGTCACCTCCGACGGAACCTCCGGCAGCAGCGCATACGGCCGCTCCTTCCGGAAGGCGCGCAGCTCGGTGTAGATCCCCAGCGTGCGGGTGTAGTCCACGATCGTGTCCGTGGAGCGGTAGTTCACCTGGAGCTGGTGCGCCGGCATCCGGTGGCCCTCCAGGAAGTAGTGGAAGAGGCTCCCCAGCACCTTGCGCAGCTTGCGCGGCGGCTTCACCTGCTGCACCGGCGGCAGCTGGTGCTGGTCGCCCACCACCACCACCCGGGTGCGCCTCGCGGGCATCGACGCGATGGCCATGGACTCCAGCAGCCGCGGCACCGGCCGCTCGTAGTCGGGCGTCGCGTCGGTGTAGCCGAGCGTCACCTCGCCGGGCCAGAGCACCTCGGCCGCCGCGAGGAAGTGGTCCGTCGGGAGCTGCGAGGCCTCGTCGACGATGATCAGGTCGAAGCCCGTGTCGTTCTTCAGGAAGTCGTAGGTGAACTTCGCCGCCGTGCTCGGCCCCGTCAGCTTGAAGAGCGAGTGCGCGTTGGCGAACATCACGAAGGACGGCGCCAGCGCATCCTCCAGGCGCCTCCCCCCGGTGCGCTCGACCTTCACCCCGTCGAGCGTCATCGTGGGGCCGTGGATGGTGAGTCCGTGAGCCCCCGGGACGGGCACCTCGCGGTCGCCGGAGAGCATGAACACCAGCGGTAGCTTCGCCGCCGCGGTGGGCTGCTGCTGCGCGTCGCGGTGCTCGCTGAGCTTGCGGGCCAGCACCACCATCGCGTCGTAGGAGAAGGCCGTGACCAGCACCCGCACCGGTCCGTCGGCGCGGAGGACGAACTCGTCGACCAGGGCCGCGAGCGTCTGCGACTTGCCCGTCCCCGGAGGGCCCTGGAGGCAGGTGATGGTGCTCCCCAGGGCGAGCCGGATGGCCTCCTGCTGAGACGCATCCGGCGGAGGAGACACGGTGGTGCGGAGGGGATCGTGGTCGGGGATCCTCCCCGTGGGAAGCAGGGCCGGAGCGTAGAGGTAGGTCTCCGCCATGCTGAAGGTGAGCGAGGGGGGCGGAGGCAGCGCAGGCTCCGGGTGCAGGCCCATCAGCATCGACGCGCGGAAGCCCAGCCACGAGTGCCCGGTGCGCCACGACCAGCGGCGCAGCAGGCCGTTCTTGTTGTCGAGCAGCCGCCCCGACCAGATGTCCATGGCCGTGGGGTAGAGGTAGATCGGGTCTTCGGTGAGCGCGTCTCCGAGGGCCGAGAGCGCGGCGCCGAAGTCCTTCTCGCTGGCCGCGACGACGCACTCGTAGCAGCGGCGCGCGGCGTCGTAGCGCATCTCCACCAGCTCGACGCCCCACTCCTTGAGCTGGCTCTTCGCGCGCTTCGACTCCGGCACCAGCAGCGCCCGGTCGCCCTCCTTGAAGCGCACCTCCGCGGACATTCCGTGGAGCTCGAAGCGCGCTCCTCCGTGGGGCATGTCCTCGTCCGGAGGGAGCGGCTGGAGGGCGGTGACATCCGCGGCGTAGAGCCTCCCGATCCCCTTGGAGGGGTAGCTGTAGCGCACGTCGTCGACCGAGAGCTGCGCCGCCGTCGCGTTGAGCCGCGCGAACATGTACCAGGTGCGGGCGATGGCGTGCAGCCCGCCGAGGGGGAGGGTCTGGCGCATCCGGCGCACCTGGATGGCCTCGCGCAGCATCAGCGACTCGCGCATCTCCGAGCGCACCGTCTGCAGGATGCGCTCGAGCCCCTGGAGCTTCACCTCGAGCTGGTCGCCGATCTGGGTGAGCTTCTGGTTGCGCTTGTTCTGGTTGCCCTCCTCGATGGCGGAGTGCCAGACGGCGTAGTCCATGTAGTTGAAGTGCGGCGCCCAGTAGCGGCTGGAGACGCTCCAGCGGAAGTCGCTCTTCAGCATCCCGTGCCAGGTGCAGTTGATGACGTGGGGAAGTCCCTGGGTGGTATCCACGAAGGAGCGGAGGTCGAAGAGCTTCTGGTGCCGAGTGGCGTGCACCACGCCCGACTCCGTGGGGGCGAGCCACTGGAGCAGCTCCTCGAAGCGGCGGCGCAGCGTGGGGTCGGTGTGGATGCGGTCGACCTGGCGCTCCAGCATGTCCTGCGCGTGCTGCACCTGGTCCGAGGACCAGTAGAAGATCGCCAGCGAGGGGGCGGAGGGAGCGTTCCAGGTGCGGCCGTCGGCGAGGAGCACCGGGTGGATCACGCCCACCAGGGACTCCATGGCGTTGCAGAGGGTCACGCACGCGGAGAGCTGGTTGAGCAGGTCCTGGGCGAGCTCGAACTCCTGCAGCGGGGTGACGTCGCCGGCCACGTAGCGCCAGGTCCAGCGCGCCTTGAGGGGGGCGCCCGGGTCGTCGTCGCGGGAGAGCAGCTCCAGCTTGCCGGAGTCGTGGAGGGCCGAGAGCGCGTGGCTCGCCTCGGCGATGAGCTCGTCGGCCGCGCCGGAGGTGACGCCCGCGTCCCGGAGGAAGGCCTCGTCGAGGGAGGGGCGCAGCCCGTGGGCGGCCTTGATCATCACCGCCGCGCTGGCGTTGGACTCCAGCAGCAGCCGGAAGTGGTCCCACCAGGCGTCGTAGAGGTCGCGGTGCGCCGCGTTGGGAGCGCAGGTGATCTCCAGCCGCAGCGCCGCGCCGAAGACCACGTCGTGCGTCGGGTCGGACTCCAGGTCGACCAGCAGGGTCATGTCGCTGTAGCGAGGGAGCGCCATGGAGAGGTGGCGCTGCCCGCCGAGGTCGAGGGCGTGGGCGGCGACGCGCTGCTGCTCCATCAGGGCGCGGGCGCGCAGCCGTAACATCGGGCGCTCGGCGTAGATGGGGTCGTAGCCCGACGAGGGAGGCACGACGGCGAGCGAGGTGGCGACGTCGCGCACGGTGTCGAGCTTCTCCAGCGAGCGGAGGAGCCCGGCGGTGGTCGGGGAGGTGTAGGGGATGAGCCGGAGGTCCCAGTCGCCGGGGTCGGTGGAGCCGCGCTCCAGGGAGATCTTGCAGTCGTTGAGGTAGCGGCACGCGCCGCACGCGGGCTGCACCCGGACGTCCACCGCGTCGGGGTCGTGGGGGCGCCTGGAGACGAGATCTCGCACCCTCGCCGTCGCTCGCTCGAAGAGCACCCGCGCGTCGTCCCACACCAGCGGGACCATGAACTCCCCGGTGAGCTTCTCCAGGGTCAACCCCGCGAAGGGATCGTCGATGAAGGGGAGGATCCCGTGGCCGTCGGCGGAGACGAAGAAGCGGTCGGCGAGCCTTTGAGCGCGGAGCCAGTGGGAGAGTCCGTGGGCGTAGAAGAGGAGCTCGACGAAGTGCGAGCGGCCGACGCCGTGCTCGCTGGTGTGCTTCACGTCGAGCACTCGCAGCGAGAGCCGGGCGCGGCGCTCGTCGGGGGAGAGCACCCGGAGGCGCCCGTCGGGGAGCACCTCGCGGGCGACGGCGTCGTCGGCCGTGGAGGAGACCAGGAGCACGTCGGGGCGGAAGTTCTGGTCGGGGAGGGTGACGGGCATGGGGCCGTCGGCGGCGGCGTCCACGAGGAAGCGATAGAAGCTCTCCGGGAGGGTGGCCTCGTGCTCCAGCAGGATCAGCGGCCCCGCGGAGGCGTCGGCGTGGAGGGCTCCGAGGGAGCGGCCGTCGAGCTTGCGGGGCAGCACCTCGCCGGCCTGGTCGAGCTCGGCGCGGGCGCCCGGAAGCTGGCGCAGGGCGCGGTAGACCTGCTGCTCCCAGACGTGGCCGAGGCGGGCGGCCTCGTGGCGCTCGAAGTCGGGCTCGACCAGCTCGCGGTAGGGCGAGAGCAGGGCGGGGTCGGCCTCCGCGAGGTCCCAGAGGAGGCGTCGATCGCACTCGGTCTCGACGTAGTGCTTGAAGGCCAGCTTGTTGAGTCGCGCCACGGCGGGGACAGTATCCGAAGCGCCGGTGGGGGGAGGGGAAAGGCGGGGCGGGAGGAGCGGAGGGGCCTACTGCGCCGTGGCGGCCGCCGCCAGAAGGCGCTCGAGCTCCGCGACGCGCGCTTCGAGTGCCTCGCGAGAGCGATGGGCCGACCGCCAGCGCCCTTCGTCGAGGTCGTACCAGCTGTGCTTCTTCGTGGGGACCTCCACCGAGACGTCGACGGTCGCTCCACGGGTCTGCACCGCCTGAGCGAGCTCGCGGCGGGCGTTGTTGGTGCCGTGGGTGATGAACACCGTCTGTCCGGCGAGGCAGAGGTGCCCGTCGTACTCCCAGATGAGCCAGTCGAGCAGATCGTGCTGATCGGCGTGCGCCGAGTAGCCATCGATCTTCTCGATGTGGGCGACCATCTCCGAGAGGGGGAGGCGGTGCATGGAGCGCTTCGGATCGGCGTCGGCCCAGGTGAGCTGATCGCTCACGCGGCAACGATCCTCGATGGGAATCTGCACGTGCTGCAGGAGCCTGCCGCCGTTCGTCGCCGGGGGCACGAAGCTGGTGAACAGCACCGTGGTGCTCTCCCGGCGGAGCAGGGAGTCGAGGTAGGCCATCACCATCCCGCCTTCGCACATCCCGCTCCCGGTGATGACGACGGCTGGGGCGCCGCCCTCGATCACCTGGGCGATGGGCTTGTCGTGGACGGTGAAGCCCGCCGTGCCGAGCTTTCCTCGAAGCATGTCGGTGAGCCGCGCCTCCAGCTCCTTCTCCCCTTCGGCGGTGTCGGGGAGCCCGAACACGGAAGATAGCTGTTTGGCGCGCCAGACGGGCTTGAGGCTGTTCTTGCGGCTGAGCTCCTTCCTGCGCATGCCCTCGGCGTAGATGCCATTGACCTTCGCCGCCATCGGAGCGTTCAGGTACATCGGGATGCCCCGATACCGTGCCGGGTCGGAGCGGAAGACCTCGTGGAGATCGAGCAGCACCGACTGCGTGCGATCGACCGCGAGGCAGGGGATCAGCAGGACGCCCCGCTGTTCGAAGAGCGTCCGATCGACGACCTGGCGCAGGCGCTCGACACGGGCTGCGCGGCTGCGCTGCTCCGGTGAGCGGCAGGTGGCCCCGTAGGTGGATTCGACCACTGCGTAGTCCGCGAATCCCGGCTTCATCCGATGTCGCAAGAACCCGAGGTGCTCGTCTCCTTCGGCATTGGTTCCGAGGTCACCGGAGAAGGTGATGGAGCGCTGGGTTCGCTGCCCTCGAACGGTGGGCTTCGGACCCCAGACGATCTGCACGGACACCGCACCGAGGATGTGACCGGTGCGGCAGAACGTGAAGAACAGGTCGGTGCCGAAGGGGTGGAGTTCTCCGAAGAGGCGCCCCGACGGTTCATGGAAGAGCGGGGCGAGGGCCTCGACGTCGGCGCTGGAGAAGGGGGCTCCGGGCTGTCGCGCGGCGTCGGCCAGGATGAGCTTCGCGATCTCCGCGGTCTCGCGGGTGCAGTAGACCGTACCGCGGAACCCCTCCTTCACGAGGCGCGGCAGCAGCCCGCAATGATCGAGGTGCGCGTGCGTGAGGAAGACGCACTTCAGCCGGGAGGGGACGAACTCCAGCGGACGGTGGTTCCAGTCGCGCTCGCCGTGCTCGCCCTGCATCATCCCGCAGTCGACGAGGAACTCGACGTCCTGCGCCTCGTGCTGGAGCCAGTAGCAGGAGCCGGTGACCTGCTCGATGGGGTTCAGGAATCGGACCTTCATCGCGCGGCCTCCTGCGTGGCGGTGTCGTCGGCCTCGTAGCAGAGCCGGAAGCCGATCTTGCAGGCGCGGTACTTCCCCCAGCTCGACGAGGGGAAGAGGTCACGCGCTACGGGGAGTCCGTCGTGGATGCCCTGGAGGCTGGCGGTGCTGATCGCTGCCGCGCTGGTCTCGTTGTGCTCGAAGAGCCACTCGCCGAAGCCGATGGCGGCGATGAATCGCAGCCCACCCGCTCCTTCGCGCCAGGAGAGCCCCGGCCGGAAGCGGGCGTGCTCGTCTCCCCCGATGAAGCCCCACGTCGTTCTCCGGGTGCCATCGGGCTTGATGAAGTCCACGCAGCCGTTGGTCAGCCGCGCCTGCATCGGGTCGGTGCCCGGCGCGCGCCGCGGGAGGGCTCCCGCCGGCAGCGCGCCCGGGTGCATTTGCAGGTACTCCGCGCAGCGCAGCAGGCGCACCGGCCGCTGGTGCTTCTGCTCGAACCAGCGCGCGTAGGCCTGGGCGTCGTACCAGTTCACGCAGGCCGGCAGGTGGTCCGGGTCGTGGTTGGGCGCCGCGAGGTCGTCGATCTTCTCCGCGCGTCGCGCCTCGTAGCCGGTCTCGGCGAGGAAGCGCCGCAGCTCCGCGATGGTGACCAGGGGCGACACGAGGAGCGTGCTCCCGCCGTCGACCGCGACGGGCACGAAGTTGTCGAGCGCGGTGCGATCCGTAGCGAGCGTCGGAGCCTGGTAGATCCCCCGGGCGACGGCCCACCGGCGGGCCACTTCCCGCATCCCGGGATACTGCGAGCTGTCGCCACCCGCAGCGTAGTACGCCGTTTCGGCCTCCCACTCGTCGCGGTCGCTCCAGCGCTCGACCTGGAAGTAACGCCAGCGCTCGAAGCAGGCGTGGAACATCAGCACATCGGGGATGTCCAGTGGGGACAGGTTGCCATCGAAGGGAGCGGCGGGCGGGGGACGGTCACGGAGGCCCCGGAAGACGAAGTCGTACGCACCGTCGGGGGCTCGCAGGAAGACCAGCTCGCGGTTGTAGCGAATGAGCTCGACCCACCCGCGACGGTCACGGTCGATCCATTGCTGGAAGAGCCGGAAGGACTCGGCATCCTCGCGCTGGATCTCCTTCACTTCGTCGGGCGGCGTGGTCGGGTTGAACCAGGTCCCGGTCACGAGGCGATCGTCGGACCGCGGATGGACGAGCCCGTCGTGGAGGAGGTTGAACCCCGCCGAGACGTGGGTGCGGAGATGGCGCGCAAGGAAGGGGGCAACCTCCGCGGGGTCGACGACAGGGAGGGCATATCTCGCCTGCATCGGTCCGGACATGGGCGGGTGGGAGTGCTGGTCGACGAACGCCCAGTCGAAGTCGTGGCCGGTGAAGATGCGCTTCGGGAGAGGGCGCCCGGAGTTGAAGATCCGCTCGGCGAGGTACTGCCGCCGAAGGGTGAGGACTGACCACGCCTCGGGCGGAGGGGCGAGCAGGTTCTTCCGGTGGAGGAGCCCGTGCTCTCGCATGAAGTCGCGGAGCGATGGCCACTGCTTCTGGTAGCCGTCGAAGCCGCCGCGGAAGCCGAGGCGCTTCGAGACCGCACTCAACGCCGCAGCGTGGCGAATGCCCTCAGGGCTATCGGGATTGCGGATGAGCTCGTCTCGAACAGCGACGCGGATGGCCTCCGGGGCGAGGTCGTCGAGCGGGACGACATGCTCCTCGCGGAGCGGCAGGAATTGAAGAACGGTGTGCTTGGACTTCTGGACACGAGGGATCATCGACGACCTCCGTGTGTCACTTCGAGCAGCGGTGCTGCTCGATCCCCATCCGTGGATGGTCGCCCTCGGGAAGACACACAAAGAAGGGTTGATGAAACCTGGAACTACAGGTCCAACTCCGACTTCAGGGAATCTCTTGCTGTGATCGCAGGCGACGACGATCCAGGGCAGGTGAGATTCGACGCGAGGCTGTCTGTAGTCAGGGACGATGCCGCCGTCAAGGCTTCGCGTCGGGCAGCTGTCCGAGCTCGATGAACATCGGCAGCGCCGCGGGCCGGTCGCCGAGCTCACCCGCGACGAGCTCGAGCCGCATGAATCCCAGCTTTTCGTAGAAGGCGATCGCTTCGGGTTTCGCATCCACGACCAGACCGACGCAGCCGAGGTCTTCTGACATCTGTTGTGCGAGGACCAACACCGCGCGCAGCAGCAGGCTGCCCACGCCCTGACCCTTGGCCCTCTCGTCGACCGCCAGTCTGGCGAGGCGCAGCACGGGCACCGGATACCGCGGGAGGCGTCGTCGCTTCGAGGGAGGCATCTTCTCGGGCGACAGCTCGGAGGCGGACACCGTCGCGAACCCGACGATCATGCCCGCGTCGTCGATCGCCACGTAGGTCGTGCCGATGTGGTGGCGAAACTGGTTCTGCCCCGCGTAGCGAGTGAAGAACCGATCGAGGTCGGCGTTGCCCGAACGGAAGCCAGAGCGGTCGTCCTCCGGGGTGAGTTTGCGGACCGTGCACGTCACCAGAAGGTCACGGCTCGCCGTCGATGGGCTTGCCGGCCATCAGATCACGCAGCGCCTTCGTCGGCCTGCGCGGCTTCTTCACGACTTCCTCCACCGCATCGAAGGACCGCGCGGTGACCGTGATGCTCGGGGGAATCACGATGTCGGCGGGCAGCTCTCGCAGGGCCTGCAGGTGATGCAGCAGGGCCGTCTCGACCAGGTGACCCTTCTTTACGCCGTGCGCCTCGGCGTAGCGTTCGACCATCTGCTTCGTCGCTTCGGAGATGTGAGCGGAAATCTGCGTGTCGGCCATCGGGGAGTCACCTCAGCTTCTACAAAAACGTAGACGCCCCTCCCGCTCGGAGCAAGCGCGCCTACCGCATCCGCCGCGAGCGCTCCCGCTTCACCGCCGGGTCGCCCTCGTCCTCGCGCTGCGCCTGCTTGCGCTCCGCCGCCGTCGTCGCCAGCGCCCTCCGCCAGCGCCACGCGCGCCACCCCACGTCCACCGCCGCCACCGCTGCCAGCGCCGCGCCCAGCCTCGTCGCGAGGCCCGTCATCGAGCCCGCGGTCACCCACGCCGCCGCGCCCGCCGCCAGCACCGCCGCCCCGTAGGCCGTCGTCGCGAGCGCCACGCTCCACGCGCCAGGCTCGCCGGTGCGCCCGCTCTCCTGCGCCGATCGCCTCGCCCCCCGGGTCTGCGCCAGCGTCGCCGCGGCCGCCGCCACCACCGCCGCGCCGAGCGCGAGGCCCAGCGGCGCCACCACCGGTCCGGTGATGGCCGACGCCGCGCGCCACGGGTCGACCTCCTCTCGCGCCGCCTGCGAGAGCGCCTCCCTCACGGCCCCCTGAAGCGCCGCCCCCACCGCAGGAACCGTCGCCACCACCGCGGCCCACACCGCGGCCAGCACCGCGATCTCCGAGAGCGGCGCCCGACCCTCCCTCCGGGCGCGGGCGAGCTCGCTCTCCGTGGGCGGCTGCGTGCTCACGACGCCCGACGGTACAGCTTCACCCGAGGCCCAGCAGCCCCGCGACGCGCGACGCCACGAAGGCCGCCACCCAGGCGAGCGCGTAGGTGTAGACCACGACGAAGCCCACCCAGCGCCACGAGCGGGTCTCCCTCCGGATGGCCGCGAGGGTGCTCATGCACTGGCAGGCGAAGACGAAGAACACCAGCAGCGAGACGCCCGTGCGCGTGGTGTAGCGGGGGTGGCCCTCGCTGTCGCGCGCCGTGCGAAGGCGCGTGGCGAGCGACTCGGGGTGCTCGTCGGCGTTCTCGATGCCGGAGATGACGCCGAGGGTGCCGACCATGAGCTCGCGCGCCCCGAAGGAGCCGAGGAGCCCGACGTTGATGCGCCAGTCGAAGCCGAGCGGGCGGGTGATGGGCTCCAGCGCCCGGCCGACGGAGGCCCCGACGCTGCGCTCCATCGCCGACGCGGCGGTGGGGTGGGGGTCGGCCGGGGCGCCGGGGGAGGGGACGTGGAGCAGCACCCAGAGCACGGCGCCGCAGGCCAGGATGACGGTTCCGACGTCGCGCACGAAGCGCTTGCCGGCGACCCAGCAGGCGCGGGCGATGGCGCGAGGGTCGGGCGATCGGTACGCGGGCATCTCCAGCACCAGCGGCAGCCGGCGGCCCCTGGTGGCCGAGCGGCGCAGCACCATGGAGACCACCACCGAGGCGACGATGCCGGAGAGGTAGAGCGCGACGAAGAGCGTGGCCTGGAGCACCGGGCGGCCGCCGAAGAAGGCCGCGAGCACCAGGCCGTAGGTGGGGATGCGCGCCGAGCAGGCCAGCAGCGGCAGCGCCAGGATGACCGTGAGGCGCTCCAGGGGGTCGCGGACGATGCGCGTCGCGGCGATGGCCGGGACGGCGCACGCGTGGGCGGTGAGCATCGGGACGAAGGCCCGGCCGCCGAGGCCGAAGGGGCGCAGCGCGCCGTCGATGAGGAAGGCCCCGCGGGCGAGGTAGCCGCTCGCGTCGAGGAGCTCCATCGCGGCGGTGAGGATGACGATCTGCGGGAGGAAGGCGAGCACCGTCCCCGCGCCGCCCAGCAGGCCGTCGGCCACGAAGGACCCGAGGAGCCCGTCGCCGAGAAGGCGCTCCGCGAGGCCCCCGAGGCGCTGCACCCCGACGTCGAGCACCGAGGAGACCGGGTCGGCCACGGCGTAGACCGCGGCGAAGAGCCCGATCATCAGCCCGAGGAAGAGCACCGGACCGGCCACCGGGTGCAGCAGCACCCGGTCGAGCTGGGCGGTGCGGTCGCGGCGCTCCAGGGCCTCCTCGGTGACCACCGGGGCGTCGGTGATCGCCTGGTGGGCGAGCTCGTCGGCGCTCCACGAGGGCGCCGGACGCTCACCCGGGAGGGCCTCGGCGACCAGCGCGGCGATGGCCGTGAGCAGCGTGGCGCGCGTCGAGGGATCGTGCGCGTTGATGGCCACCACCGGGACCCCGAGCGCCTTCACCAGCGGCTCGACGGAGAGCAGCCGCCCCTCGGCGAGGACCACGTCGCGCTGGGTGAGCACCACCAGCAGCGGCAGCGGCCGGGCGAGCAGCTCGCGGGTGAGCGCGAGGCCCGCGGCGAGCTGCGAGGCGTCGAGCACCTGCACCAGCACCGCGCGGGTCTTCTCGGCGATCACCCGGTCGAGGAAGGAGCGGGCGACGCCCTCGTCGGTGCCCGGGTCGAGGGTGACGTCGAGGCTGTACACCCCGGGCAGGTCGAGCACCCGCGCGAGCTTCTGAGAGCCGGGCAGCGGGAGGTCGGCGGAGAGGATGTCGACGGTGACGCCGGGGAAGTTCCCGACCTTGGCGTGGGCGCCGGTGAGGCGGTTGTAGACCGACGACTTGCCCGCGTTGGGGCGGCCGAGCAGCAGCACCGCGGGGGCGTCGTCGCCCAGCAGGTGCTCGTCGCCGTGATGGTGGTGGCTCACTCGGCCGCTCCCGCGGGGTCGACGTCGATGCTCCCGGCGAGCGCGCGGTCGATGGCGAAGGCGGTGCGCTCGCCCACGCGCACCTGCAGCGGGCCGCGAAACGGACCCGCCCGCAGCACCGTCACCGCCACGCCCTCGGCGACCCCGAGCGCCCGCAGCCAGCGGGCCTCGACCGGGTCTACGCGCAGCGCGACGATGCGCGCGGTCTGGTGGTGGGTGAGCTCGCGGAGGGTCATCGGTGCGACCGAGGGGGCGGCTTATCACGGTTCGCCCGGGGAGTGGGCACGGGCCTTGTAGAGTGAGCCCTCGCGGCGCGCGGCTGCGGCAGTACTGGGCCACCGTGCGCCACCCGCGTGATCGCCACGCACAGGAGCGCCGACGCCATGACTCGATACTTCTCCAGGGTGACCTTCGTTGCGGCGCTGCTCGCCGTGGGCGGCTGCGGCAGCACGGTGGTGGCCCCTCCGCCTCCGGTCGACGGCGGCGTGGTGTGCCGATTCCCCGACGGCACCGAGTGCCGCCAGGGGCAGAGCTGCCCCTCTCCCGACGGGTGCAACACCTGCGCGTGCTCGGGCGACGGCCTGCTCGCCTGCACGGCGAGGGCGTGCGTCGACGGCGGTCCGGCAGACGTCCCTGCGAGGAGGGCGTGCGTGTCGGGCGCGGACTGCGCGCTCGGCGAGGAGTGCCACATCGTCGAGGGCTGCGCGACGCCGAGCTACTGCGGCCCGATGCTCGGCCGGGCGTGCACCGGCGACGTGACGCCCTACTGCGGCTGCGACGGGCGAACCTTCTTCGCCAGCTCGACCTGCCCCACGCGGACCTACGAGCGCCGAGGCCCGTGCGGTCCTGTCGACGCGGGCTCGCCGACGGACGGGGGAGGGACGTGCCACAGCACCGGGGACTGTCCCCCGTCGATGATGTGCCAGGGGGCGCAGGGCTGCGACGTCCCGTGGCGCTGCGTCCCGGTCACGGCGTGTACGCCGGACATCGCGCGCTTCTGCGGCTGCGACGGGGTCACCTTCGAGGGAAGCTCCACCTGCCCGGGTCGGCCCTACCGCGCCTTCGGTCGCTGCCCCATGCCAGACGGCGGGACCTCCTGCGCCCCGATGGACGCCGTCGGCGAGGGCCTCTGCGACGGGTACTTCGGCGTCGCGTGGAACGGCTCCTCCTGCGTCTCCATCACCGGCTGCCGCTGTGTCGGAGCGGACTGCCCCAGAGCCTACCGCGACCGCGAGGAGTGCGTCGCGGCCTGCGGCGGCTGAGGGGTCGCGCGGGCCTTGTGGGCGTGCTCCGCAGGTGCCAGATTCGCACCGCGCGGGGCGCAGAGGAGTTTCCCATGAGCGAGAGCGAGATGGCCGACCGCATCGATGTGATCACCGACCTCCTGATGGGGGCCGCGTACTCCGACGGGTCGCTCGAAGGCCGCGAGGAGGCCACCGTGCGCCGGCTCCTCGGAGAGCTGCTCGACGGGGCGCTGCCGGCGGCGACGGACGCGCGCATCGCGAAGTTCTCCCCGGAGGGCTTCGACCTGGAGGAGACCGCGGCGCCCTTCCGCGACGACAGCCCCGAGCGCAAGCGCAAGCTCCTCGAGCTGGTGGTCGCGGTGCGCGACGCCGATGACGTCTTCGACACCGACGAGGACGACTACATGACCGCGCTGGCCCGGGCGCTCGGCATGAAGCCCGAGGAGTACGCCGACCTCGCGCTGCAGATCGAGGAGCTGCGCAGCTCGCTCGACGAGGTGCGGCGCTCGATGCCGCCGGTGCTGCTCACGGCGCGCAAGAGCTGAGAGGGTAAGGGCGCCCCGCTCAGTGGATGCGGTGGGGGTAGGCCGCCACCACGTCGCGGGCCGGGCGCTCGATGCGCTCGACCACGGAGGTGACCAGGTCGCGCTCGCCGCGGCGGAAGTACACCGAGTGGCCGATCTGAGGGTGCTCGAGGGTGGGGATGATCCCGCCCTCGACGTGCTTGAGCGCGCCGGCGAGGCGGCGGCCCACGGCGGGGTGGTCGTCGCGCCAGCGGTCGACGCCTCGGTCTCTCACGGCCACGCAGACCTCGGCGCGGACGTGGTACTCGGTGTTGCGCGTCACGAACACCCGGTGCACCCGCCGCTCTGAACCTTCGTACGACATCGTCGGCCTCCTGCGAGTCGCAGCCGTACGCCCGACGGGTTCGACCCGTCCAGAAACCCGATGGACCGGTCAGTGGTCGTCGATGGGGCCGTTCTCCTCGGGCGCGGCGCGCGGCGCGTCCTCCTGGGCCGCCTCGCCCTCCGGCGTGAGCAGGGCGAGCGCCCACCGCTCGGTGCTCGAGCTCTCGTGCAGGAACATCGTCGCCCTCGCCCGGATGCCGTCGAGGGCGCGGTCGGCCGCGCGAAGCTCCGCCGCCAGCGCCGGGGGAGCTCCCGCGGAGATGCCCGGGTAGAGCGAGCGCAGCTCGTTGGCGAGCGCCACCGAGCGCTCGAAGATCATCGCCTGCGCCGCCGAGCGCCGCAGCACCCTCACGAGCTGCGCGAGCACCGCCGGGCCGTCGGCCCCCTGGGTGCCCTCGATCGCGCCGGGCTCGCAGCGCGGCTCCGGGGCCGGCGCGGCGGAGGTGGCCGTCAGCGGCGGAGGGAGCGTCCCGGAGGGCGTCGTCCTCACCACCCTCAGCGTCTCCTCCAGCGCGACCAGCACGTCGTCCTGCGGGGTGTCGCCGGTCGCCCGCGCGGAGGTCTCGATCCATCGGGCGAGGGCCGCCTCGGACTCCAGCGAGCGCCGCAGCCGGGTGGGCGCCCGCCCGATGCCGGTGTGGCTCAGCCTCGCCTGGGCCACCTCCCCGACGCGCGCCAGGGAGCCCTCCGCCGGGATGCAGAGCATCACCTGCAGCGGGCGGAGCGCCTCGATGCGCCGCAGGTCGGCCGTCGCCAGCTCGCGCTGCAGCGAGTACAGCGTGGCGAACCAGCGGGTGCGCGCCTCGCTGTCGGCCACCACGCGCTGCTCCCGGTCGACCCTCGTGGCGCGCTGCGGGCGGCCCGACGCGCAGGCCGTGAGCGCCGCCAGCAGGAGACCCAGGGGCAAGCCTCGGCCGCTCAACGGTCGACACTCCGGGACAAGAAAATACAAGTCGGCGACAACTTCACGGGGCTCAAAACGCTATCACCACAGCGGTTTCCACGCGGTGCCGAAAACGTGAGGCAACGCCGCATGAGGCGCTACTCACGACCTCGTCGAAGCACGGAGCGTTCATGGCCACCTATCTCATCGCGGTCCCGTATCTCTCGGTCCTGCTGGCGCTGGTGTTCTACGGGCTGCATCGCAGTCACCTCGTGTGGCTGCTGTGGAAGCACCGGGAGTCCCTCCCCCCCGCCGCGCCCCGCAACATCCCCGACGCCGAGCTGCCCTACGTCACCGTCCAGCTCCCGCTCTTCAACGAGCCCGACGTCCTCGAGCGCCTGCTCGAGACCGTCGCTCAGATCGACTACCCCGCCGATCGCTTCGAGATCCAGGTGCTCGACGACAGCACCGACGACAGCCGCGAGCTCGCCCGCGCCAAGGTCATCGAGCTGCGCAACCGTGGCGTCGACGCGGTGTACATCCACCGCCACGACCGGGTGGGCTTCAAGGCCGGCGCCCTCGACCACGGGCTCACCCTCGCCAAGGGCGAGCTGGTCGCCATCTTCGACGCCGACTTCCTCCCGCAGCCCGGCTTCCTCCGCACGGTGGTGCACCACTTCGCCGACCCCAAGGTCGGCTGCGTGCAGGCCCGCTGGGGCCACCTCAACCGCGAGGTGTCCATCCTCACCCGCGTCCAGGCCCTCATGCTCGACGGCCACCACATGGTGGAGAACCGCGCGCGCTTCGCTTCGGGGCACTTCTTCAACTTCTCCGGCACCGGCGGCATCTGGCGCCGCGAGGCCATCGGCGCCGCCGGCGGCTGGCAGCACGACACCCTCACCGAAGACCTCGACCTCTCCTACCGCGCCCAGCTCGCGGGCTGGAAGTTCGTCTACCGCGAAGACCACGTCACCCCGGCCGAGCTCCCGGAGGAGATGGAGGCCTTCCGGGCGCAGCAGTTCCGCTGGGCCAAGGGCACCGTGCAGACCGCGCGCAAGCTCCTCGGCCGCGTCTGGGCGCGCACCGACCTGCCCTTCGGCGTGCGCCTCGAAGCCATCTTCCACATGACCCCGCACTTCGCCTACCCCCTGATGGTGATGCTCGCGGTGCTCCTGCTCCCGATGCTCCTGGTGATGCCCGCGAGCTCCACCGTCGGCCTGGCCCTCGACCTCTCGCTGATGTTCGCCTCGACGGGCTCGCTGCTCACCTTCTACGTCGTCGCCGAGCGCTCCCAGGGCCGCTCCGCCTGGGGCGCCCTGCGCCGCCTCCCCTGGCTGCTCGCCATCGGCTCGGGCATGAGCCCGTGGCTCACCAAGGCCGTCTGGCAGGGCCTCACCGCCGAGACCGGCGAGTTCGTGCGCACCCCCAAGAAGGGCGACAAGGCCAAGCAGGGCCGCTACCGCGCGCGCACCAGCCTCCCGTGGGTCGAGATGCTCATCGGCGCCGAGAGCGCCGCCGCCGTGGTGGCCGCCATCGTCACGCACCACTACATCGCCGCCCCCTTCGCGATGCTCTTCCTCATGGGCTTCGGCTACGTGTCGCTCACCGTCACCCGCGAGCGCCTCGGGCTCAACGTCCCGGCCGTCGCTCCCCTCGCGCAGCCCGAGCGCATCTCCGAGCCCTCGCTCGGCACCATGCCCGGCTTCGAAGAGGGCGCCCGCGCCACCGATTCCGCGGCCGCCTGATCGCCCCTCCTGTCTCCTCCTTCACCATCCCTCCCGCAGCGCACCGTCTGGTGTAGGGTGCCTCGCCCCTAAGGTCGGGCACCTCGACACCCTCCATGGACCTCCGCCGCCTCGTCCGAAACATCTCGTCCCAGTGGCTCGCCCTCGGCGCGCAGTTGCTCATCAGCGTGCTGATGACGCCCTTCATGGTGAAGCGGCTCGGCGACGACGGCTACGGCATCATCGCGCTGATCTCCGGCCTCGTCGGCTACTCCGGCATCCTCTACTTCGGCCTCGGCGCGGCGGTGGTGAAGTTCGTCGCGGAGCACCACGCGAAGGAGAACTACGACGAGCTCAACGCCACCTGCTCGACCATCTTCGGGGTCTACCTGGCCTTCGGAGCGCTCTGCTTCGCGTTCGCGCTCGCACTCCTCGGCCCGCTGCCCTGGCTCTTCAAGATCCCCGCGCAGCACGCCAACGACGCGAGGATCATGCTGCTGATGATGGGCGTCGGGCTGCTGGTGCAGTTTCCGGGCAGCGTCTACGGCGGCATCCTGATGGGCCTCGAGCGCTTCGACGTGATGAACAAGTACAACTTCGTACTGCTCATCCTCCGCAGCGCCGCGGTCTTCACGGTGCTGCTCGCGCGGCCGACGGTGGTGCTCGTGGGGGCCGTCACCATGGCCTCGCTCATCGCCGAGCAGGTGTTCGCGTACGTCTACGCCCGCCGCACGCTCCCGCGGCTGCAGCTCTCCCTCGCGCGCTTCGAGCGCCCGCGGCTCAAGGTGCTCTTCACCTTCTCGGCGCAGTCCTTCCTCTTCACGCTCTCCGAGAAGCTGATCAACTACACCGACGAGTTCGTCATCTCGCAGGCGCGAGGCCCCGGCGCGGTCACCCTCTACGTGATCCCGCTGCGGCTCGTCGACTACGCCCGCGACGCGCTCGACAAGGCCACGCTGGTGCTGATGCCCGGCGTGTCGGCCACCGCGGCGCGCGGCGACCTCCAGGCGCTGCAGTCCCTCTGGCGCTTCGGCAACAAGGCCATCATGTGCCTCGTCGCCCCGGTGGCGCTGGTCTTCCTGATGTGGGGCGAGCACGTGCTGTCGCTCTGGCTCGACCCCGTGCGCGGCCACCGGGGCATGCCCGTGCTCTTCTGGCTGGCGCTGGCGTTCATCGCGCAGGTGGCAGGGCGCGGCATCGCCCGCCCCATCTTCGAGGGCCTCGGCGAGCTCTCCACCCCGGCCCGCATCACGGTCATCGAGGGCGTCGTCAACCTGCTGATGTCCGTGGTGCTGGTGCGCCTCTGGGGCGTCGAGGGCGTGGCCTTCGCGACCTTCGTGCCCGCCGCGGTGACGGGCCTCGTGGTGATGCCGTGGTTCGTCTGCCGGCGCCTCGAGACCTCCTACCTGAAGCACCTCGTCAACACCTTCCTGAGGACGCTGCCGCCGCTCGCGCCCTGCGCCGGGCTGCTGCTGGCGGCCGAGCGCTACGGCTTCCACCGCCGCGTGCTCCCCATGGGCGCGACCTGCCTCGCGGTGCTGGTCACCTACCTGTTCTTCGCGTGGTGGATCACCTTCAAGGCCGAGGACCGGCGGGTGATCAAGGAGCGGATGGGACGGGGCTGAGCACCGCGCGCAGCCCGCTCGCGTACTCCGGCGGGATCTTCTCCCACTGGTACGAGAGGTCCTGCTCCGGGAGCTTCGTGTCGTAGTCGCGCACGAGGCGCACCATGAAGGCCTTCATCAGCAGGGTGGAGAAGTCCACGCCCGCGCACTTGTGGCCCTTCAAGGGCTCGCCGACACCTTGAGGGAAGAAGCCCGTGGGGTGCTTCTGGTCCTCCGCGCGGCCTTCGGCGAAGCGGTCGGGGTCGAAGCGCTCGGGGTTGGCGAAGAGCTCGGGGTCGTTGCCGCTCGCGAAGTTGCAGAGCATCACCATCCACCCCGCGGGGACGGTCTTTCCCTCGAGGGTGAACTCGCTCTTCGCCTTGCCGAAGCTCACCGCCACGAAGGGCGCCCGGCGCTTCATCTCCCGGGTGATGTTCTCCAGCAGGGCCATCCGGTGCAGCGCCTCGACGGTGATCGGACCCGCGCCGACGTGCTCCGCGATCTCCGCCCGCAGGCGCTCCCGGAGCTTGTCGTCCTGGGCGAGGGCGACCAGCCCGTGGGCCATGTGCGCGAAGGTGATGTAGCCCGCGAGGTTGAAGTGGTGAAGCTCCTTGATGGCGTCCTCGCCTGCGATGCGGGTGCCGTCCTCCGCGGGCGTCGCCAGCATCCGGGAGAGCCCGTCGTCCGTGGGCTTCGCCACGCGCTCGGCCAGCACCTTGCGGTAGCGCTCGAAGATGCGCCCCTGCGCCGCCTTGGCCTTCGCGAAGGCCGTCCCGGGAATCGGCACCGGGATCGCCGTGAAGGCCTTCACCATCACCTTGAAGTCCGCGACGTTCTCCTCGAACTCCCGCCCCCCCTCGGAGCCCACCATGGTGCGGGCGATCACCTCCAGCGCGAGCTTCTTCAGATCCTCCGTGAGGGTGGTCTCGCCCGCGGCGGACCAGCGCTCCAGGTAGCGCGCCACCACGGAGTCCATCACCGGCAGGTACTGCGTGAGCGCCTCTCGGGTGAAGGCCCCCATCACCTGCTGCTTGCGCTGCCGGTGAGGCTTTCCGTCGAGCAGCGGCAGGCTGGTTCCGCCGAAGAGGTCGGCGATGTGCGGCGCCATCCCTCCGCTGCGCTGCACCTTCGACTCGTCGTTGAAGATCCGCGCCCCCTCCGCGCCGACCAGCAGCGCCGTGTCCTTGAAGAGGATGTTGCTGCGAAACACCTTGCCGTAGCGCGCCTGGTGCGCGTCGACGAAATGAAACTGGTCCTTGAGGAAGTCCAGTGTCTCGCCCAGCAGGGGAAGGCCCCGATCGCCCGGTGGAAGCGTCGTCTCGCTCATTGGTTGTCTGTGTCCCTCTCGCGCCGGAGGATCGTCCCCTGAGGCCCCGGTGGGAAGCCCCTCCGTCGAAGGTTCCTAACCGTTCAGGGGTGGGGCAAGCCGCTGTGGACCTTTGGGGGTCGCGCGTAACAGTTCAGCGGAGCAAGCCGCCTGTTTGACGCCTATCGCTTCTACACATCTCGCGCGCCTGGGGTACGGCGTGGGGCCTCTTCCTCGGCGTGCAGCGCCTGACCCCAGGCAACATCAGGTGGTCACCTTCGCGCGACGCGAAGGTTGCAGGGGGAACGGAGCGAACGCGGCGACGACCGCGGTGCGGAGCGAGCGCGGCCACGGTGAGGGCGGGCGCGTCGGTCTGCCGGGCGGGCCGTGCGACGACGGCGACAGCGACTACCCCTGCAACCTTCGCGTCGCGCGAAGGTGACCACCTGATGTTGCCTGGGGTCAGGCGCTGCACGTCGAGGAAGAGGCCCCACGCCGTACCCCAGGCGCGAGATGTGTAGAAGTGATAGGCGTCAAACAGGCGGCTTGCACCCGCTGAACGGTTACGGGTTCCCGTACCATCGCGCGCCGTGGAGACCTCCCTCGACCCTACCTCCCTGGCCCCGCTGCTCGCACGCCCCGCCTCCTCCGAGGCAGCGCCCCCCTGGTCGCCGGTGCACACCGTCTACGGCGGCGCCCAGCGCTTCAGCCACGACGTGGTGGCCCGCGTGGGGCGCAACGCCCTGGCGCTGCTCGACACCCTCGCGGGCTCGCTCGACGAGCTTCGCTCGCTGCCCTTCGGCCTCGACGAGCCCCTCGACGACCCCTCGCTCGACCGCATCCACCGGGGGCTGCGGGACAAGCTCACCCGCGAGCCCGTGGAGGACTACCGCGTCGACTTCGAGGACGGCTTCGGCCCACGCTCCGACGCCGACGAGGACCGCGCCGTGGTCGAGGCCGCGACGGCGATGGCCCGCGCCCGCCGCGAGGCGACGCTCCCCCGGGGCATCGGGCTGAGGGTGAAGGCCCTCTCGGGCGAGACCGCGGGGCGCTCGGCGCGCACCCTCGACGGCTTCCTGACGACGCTGGCGAGGGCCAACGGGGGAGCCCCCATCGAGGGCATGGTGGCGACGCTGCCCAAGGTGACGGAGCGCTCCGAGGTGGCCGCGCTGGCGGAGCTGCTGGGTCGCATCGAGCGGGCGCTGGGCTGGGCCGAAGGCTCCGTGGGCGTGGAGCTGATGGTGGAGACGCCGCGCTCGCTGCTGGGCGCCGACGGCGCCGTGGCCTTACCGGGGCTGGTAAGCGCCGCGGGCGGTCGCTGCCGCGCGGTGCACCTTGGCGCCTGGGACCTCACCGCCGCGATGGGCGTCGGCGCCGCGCACCAGACGCTGCTGCACCCCTACTGCGACGCGGCGAGGGCGCTGATGGTGCTCTCGCTCTCGGGCACCGGGGTGCGGGTGGTGGACGGCGCGACCAACGGGATGCCCGTGGAGCCGCACCGGGGCTCAGAGCTCACGGCGGAGCAGCGGGCGGAGAACCGAGCGGCGGTGGTGGGCGCGCTCTCGGTGATGACGAGGCACTGGCTACACTCGACGAGGATGGGCGTGCACCAGGGCTGGGACCTTCACCCGGGGCAGGTGATGTGGCGGCACGCGCTGGTGATCGCCCACGGAAGAGCGGCCTTCCCGGCGACGGCGCGGAGGCTCAAGGCCTTCATCGGGCAGGCGGCGCAGGCGGTGCGGGCGGGGGCGGTCTTCGACGACGCGGCGACGGGGCAGGGGATGCTGGGCGACGTGCTGCGCGCGGTGGACTCCGGGGCGGTCTCCGAGCCGGAGGCCGCGGAGGCCGTCGGGGTGGCGCTGGGCTCGCTGAGGACGCGGTCGTTCGCGGCCATCGTGGGGCGCTGAGGGAGGGCGGTCAGATCCCTTCGATGCGCACCGGCCCGGAGCGCTCGGTGCCCGGTCGCGCGAGCTGCCCGAAGCCCCCAGTGCCCCAGCAGTAGACCGCGCCGTCGTCCTGGAGCGCGCAGAGGTGGTACCAGCCGCCCGTCACCCGGCGCGCCCGCCGGATGCCCGCCACGGGCCGCGGCCTCCCGTCGCTGACGGTGCCGCCGTCGGACTCCAGCGAGAAGTCCGCGCCCCAGAGGACCACCTCTCCCCCGCGGCGGATCGCCGCCCCGGTGATGTACCCCGCGAACACCGACGTGACGTCGGTGAGCTCGCCCACGCGCGTCGCCGCCTTGGTCGACTCGCCCGCGCCTCGCGAGGTGTTCCAGCCCCAGCAGTGGGGCACCCCCTCGACGAGCGCGCACCCGGTGTTCAGCCCGACGGAGATGCTCTGCGCGGCGCCGATCCCGAGGACCCTCACCGGGACGGCGCTGCAGTCCTCGTCCGGGCCCGAGTCGGGGCAGGCGTGGCGGCCGACGCCGTCACCCAGGGCGCCGTGGAAGTTGCGCCCCCAGCAGTACACCGCGCCGTCGGCGGAGCGGGCGCAGGTGTTCGACTCCCCCGCGGAGATCTCCTCCACCGGAGGCAGACCGACCACCGGCACCGGAGCCTCGTAGGGCTGGAAGTCCCCGGCGCCGAGCTGGCCCCCGCGGTTGTCGCCCCAGCAGAGCACCGCCCGATCGACCGTGAGGACGCAGGCGTGGGCGCTCCCCATCGCGACGTCGCGGGCCCTCGCCGGCAGCGGTCGAGCGACGGCCCTCGGTCGACCCACGGCTCCCGCCGCGTTGGTGGACCAGCACGACACCTCGCCGCTCCCGCGCACCGCGCAGCCCTGCGCGGGCGCGTCGGGCTGCACCGCGATGCGCACGGCGTCCGTCAGCTCGGCGACCTCCGCGATGGTCCCCGGCGGAGGCGCCGTCGGATCATTGCCTCGGCCGTACTGCCCCCAGCAGCGCACCCGCCCGTCCGATCGCAGGGCGCAGGTGTTGGGGCCCGCGGCCACGAGGTCCACGATCGGCGGCGGACCCGCGTCGGCGCCGCTGTCCGGGGAGCCTCCCTGGGTGGCGCTCACGGTGGCCGCGCAGCCCGAGGCCACGCCGAGCAGCGCCACGACCCACGAGCCAGACCAGTGCCTTCGAGACGACATGGGCCGGGACTGTGCCTCCAATGGGGGCGGGGAGGTCAATCGGGGCCTCGGGGCAGGGCTCGAGTCCCGCGCCAAGGGCGTTGACGCTGGGCGGCGCTGTGGAAGACCCTCCGCGCCGCTCTATGCGCCCCAACCCTCGCGGAAACCTGTTGGATCGGACGGCCTCGGAGATCGAGGTGACCACCTTTGCGAAGACCTACGCGCTCGTTCGGGTGACCGGCGACGACGCCTCCGACCCGCGGCTGCGAGGGATGAAGCGCGTGGCCTGGAAGGCGCAGCTCCTCGGCGACGCCGCGGAGCTCGAGGCCCTCTTCAGCGACGACGAGCACAGCGAGGTGGTCAACCTCTGGATCGACCGCCGCGCCCTGCAGGACCGCACGCTGGCGGCCGGGGCGATGCAGGCCTACGCGCGCTTCCTCTCCGACGCGGCGGGCGCTCCCACCGCGGACGACCAGAAGACCCTCGGCAACGCGCTCGCGGTGTCCTACGACCAGACGCGCACCTTCGCGGCGGTGCTGGATGCCCTGCCGTGGATCCCGCGCGACGGGGCGGGGGCGGCGACGGAGGTGTTCCTGGGCAAGCGCATGGAGGCGACGGCGACCTTCGCCAGGAAGACCGCGACGCTGGTGGTGCGCAACGAGGAGGGCGGACGGCGGCTGCACATCGGCGTGGCCACGCAGCGCGCGGTCTTCGACCTGGGGCAATTGTTGTTCAGCGCCCCGGTGGGCTTCGCCAAGGGCGACCGCGCGGGCGTGGCCGGGTGGAAGACGCAGGAGATCGAGGCGACGCCCTTCGGACGGCGCTTCTCCCTGGAGCTCGACCGCTCGGGCAAGCCCGTGGGGCGCATCGCCCGGCGGCACTTCGGCTTCGCGCGCATCGCCCGCACCGCGAAGGTCGAGCTGCTCATCGAGCCGACGCGCGGCATGGTCGGCGTGCTGCTGAAGATCGACCCCGACTGGGTCGAGTCGTCGGAGAACAACTACTTCGCGGCGCTCGAGCTGCTCACGGCCTTCGTCGCGGAGGGCCTCGGCGACGCGCCCGACGCCCGCAGCCGGGTGGAGATCGGCGACCTGTTCTCCTGCGCCCCGGGCGACGACGAGCTCTTCAACGCCATCAAGAAGGAGCTGCCCTTCATCCTCAAGGGGAAGAACGGCGCGGCGACGGCGGTGTTCCTGGGCGAGGAGGACCGGGCCGAGGCCTCGCTGGACGAGGGTCAGGTGCTGGTGCGGCTGATGGAGGGCACCGACGGCTGGCTGGAGTGCGCCTTCCTGCTCACCGAGTACCTCGAGGCGATCGACGCCGTGGTGTGAGCGGCGCTCAGCCGGGCAGGTCGCGCACCAGCTTGGAGAGCGGTCGGAAGTGGAGGTTTCTGGCGTCGCCGAGGAGGTCGAAGACCGCCGTCTCGGTGGTGGTCACGGTGACCCCGTGCGAGGCCAGCGCGGCGAGCGCCGTGGCCTTGCAGGCCGGGTCGCGCGAGGCCACCGCGTCGAAGGGGACGTGCGCGTGAAACCCGCGGCCCAGCAGGTCGCGCGCGGTCATGAACACGCAGATGTGCGCCTCGGCGCCGACCACGATGACCGAGCGGGCGCCCACGTCCATCAGGCCGTGCGCGACCTCCGTCGGCGCCAGCGCGGAGAACACCGTCTTGGCGTACACGGGCGGCCGGGGGCTCATCGACCCGAGCCGCTGCGCCAGCGAGGGCACCGTCGGGCCCAGCCCCGAGGGGTACTGCTCGGTCACGAAGACCGGCATGGCCATGCGCTGCGCGGTCTCCAGCAGCAGCTCGATGGCGCGCAGCATCCGGGCGGCGTCCGGGGCGTGGAGCGCGGGGAGCAGCTTCTCCTGCACGTCCACCACCAGCAGCGCCGTCTGCGAAGGGACCAACGTGATCGCGTCCATGGCCCTTCATACTACAGCCGCGCCACGGCTCATCGAGCACGCCGCGAGGCGGGCACGGCGACGCCTCAGGTCTGCCCGAGCGTGGCGCGCAGGCGCTCGGCCATGTGGTCGGTGAAGGCCCTCACCCTGGGGGCGTCGCAGAGCTCGGGGAGCGTCAGCACCCACAGGTCGCGGCGCGCAAAGGGATCGATCGGGCCGACGCGCACCAGCGAGGCGTCGGCGTCGCCCTCGACGCACGCGAGAAACTGCACCCCCGCCCCGGCCGCGATGAGCTCGTGCATCGCCGCGGCGCTCACGTCGACGCGCATCGCGATGGACGCTCCCGGCGCGTGCTGCGCGAGCCAGGCGTCGAGCCAGCCCACGTCGAGGCGCTCGTCCCAGTGGATCCACGGGTACGCCCCGAGCGGCGCGCCCTCGCCGACCCTCGCCGCCAGCGAGCGCGCGGCGTAGGCGGCGAACTGCATCCGGCCCACTCGCCGGCCCACGAGCTGCTCCGGGGGCTTGTTGTTCAGCCGCAGCACCACGTCGGCCTCGCGGCGAGCGAGCGAGACCTCGTCGTCGCTCGTCGTGACCGTGAGCGCCACGCTCGGGTAGCGCGCCGCGAAGGTCGTGAAGGCCTCTCGAAAGGCCCGGAAGACCAGCTCCATGGCGGAGACCCGGAGGGCGCCCGAGAGCCGCTCGTCGCGGCCGAGCACGCGGCCTTCGAGCGACAGGGTGTCGGCCTCGATGCGCTCGGCGACGGCCACGAGGTCGGCGCCCGCCGCGGTGGGGAGGAAGCCCTCCGGGGTGGCGTCGAAGAGTCGGACGCCGAGCTCTTCGTCGAGGGCGCGCAGCCGCCGACCGACGGTGGTGTGGCTCACCCCGAGTGCCTCCGCGGCGCCGCTCAAGGTTCTCGCGCGGGCGACGGCCAGGGCGTAGCGCAGGTCGTCCCAGTTCACCTGTGCATCCTCGCACAGAGGTCGCACGAATTCGTGGGTTTCCCTGTCCCCGCCGCGCCCCCACGCTCGGCCCCATGACGAAGCATGAACCGTTGACGATGCGCGCCGCCGTGGTGACCCGCTACGGAGCGCCCGAGGTGCTGGCGCTGCGCGAGGTCGCTCGCCCGACGCCGGGGCCCGGAGAGCTGTTGATCCGCGTGAAGGCAGCGACGGTCTCGTCGGGCGACGCCCGGGTGCGGGCGCTTCGGGTGCCCGAGGGGATGGGGCTCATGGCGCGGCTCGCGCTTGGCTGGAGCGTCCCCCGACAGCCCGTTCTTGGGACCGAGTGCTCGGGCGTGGTCGAGGCGGTGGGCGCCGGGGTCACCCGCTTTCGCGTCGGGGACGCGGTGGTGGCCTTTCGGGGCGCGGCGATGGGCGCGCACGCGGCGTACCTCTGCGTGCGCGAGGACGGCTCCGTCGCGCCGAAGCCCGATGGCCTCTCCTGGGACGAGGCCGCCGCCCTCCTCTTCGGTGGGACGACCGCCCTGCACTACCTCCGCGAGGCCCGCGTGAAGCCGGGCGAGCGCGTGCTGGTGCTCGGCGCGTCGGGCGCCGTCGGGGTCGCCGCGGTGCAGCTCGCGAGGCACGGCGGGGCCGAGGTCACCGCGGTGTGCAGCGCGGCCAACGCCCCGCTGGTGACCGGGCTCGACGCGGCGAGGGTGATCGACTACCGCGCCGAGGACTTCACCCTCGGCGACGCGCGCTGGGACGTGGTCATGGACTGCGTCGGCGCCACCGACTACGCCCGCTGCCGACGGGTGCTCGCTCCCGGCGGGCGCCTGCTGCGCGTGGTGTGCGGGCTGGGCGGGCAGCTCGCGGCGCCGTGGCAGGGGCGGCTCTCGGGGCACCGGGTCATCGCGGGCGTCGCCGCCGAGCGCCCCGAGGACGTGCAGCGCCTCGTCGAGCTCGCGCGCTCCGGCGAGTACCGGGCGGTGATCGACGCGTCGATGCCGCTGTCCCGCATCGCCGAGGCGCACGCCCGCGTCGACAGCGGGCGCAAGCGAGGGAGCGTGGTGGTCACCCTGGAGGGCGAGGCGTGAGGCCGCTCGTCGCGATCACCCAGCGGTCTCGAAGGCCCGGTCGTAGAGCTCGTCGATCGGTAGATCGAGCGTCGGCGACGTGAGCCGCAGCGTGTCGCCTGCCCGAAACTCCCGCAGCGTCCACGCTCCCTCCGCGGCGCGCTCGTAGTGCTCCACGTGGGGCTCGCTCGACGACACCATCAGGTAGTGCCGCAGCGACGTGATCGTGCGGTACCCGGCGAATTTCTCCGCGCGATCGAAGGACTCGGTCCCTGGTGAGAGCACCTCGATGAGCGCCACAGGATTCTCGACGATGTCGCTCTTGCCTTCATGCAACGCGAGCGCGCCGCAGACGATCGTCACGTCCGGGTACACCACGCCCGCCTTCAATGGGACCCACACCTTCAGATCGGACGTGAACGCGCTGCACGGCTTGCCGCGAAGCCTCGACCCGATCGCGATGATGGCGTTCGCGGCGATCATGGCGTGCTCCGGTGAGCCGCCTGCCATGCCCCACATCGGGAAGATCTCGCCGTCCCAGAGGATGTGCTTCTCCTCGGCGGCGCTCTCGAACTCGAGGTACTGATCGAGCGTCACCCGCAGCTTCACCGCCGTCGCATGCATCACCATCGCCCCGGAAAGCTAACGCCTCTCCGGACTCATGGCGAAGGCGACGCGGCAGCGACTCGCTGGCGTGGATGGGCCTGCTGACGACCTCGCAGTCGTACCGGGGACTCCTCGCCGTCGGCCTCGCGGTCGTACCGGAGGCTCCTCGCCGTCGGCCTCGCGCTCGCGCTCCTCGTCACGCCCAGCCCACACCCCCGCCGCCAGTGATTCGTCGACCCGCTTGAATATTCGTCAGACCCGCCGCTGCGGTCGCGCGTCCCACCCAACGCCGCGCCCCTGACACCCGCCATCGATGGCTGCGGGGCGCTGCGGTCATCGCCCACTCCCTCATCGCCGGAGGCCACAGCCGCCATGGTGCCGTACATCCACGCCCGTCGTTCGGGCAGCCTCGCCATCGTCGCCCTCCTCGGCGGCTGCGCCACCGCCGGCGGCCTCGCCGCCCGCCGCGCCGCGGTCGATGCCCCCGCCGCGCCGGTCGCAGCCCACGCCGCCCGCCGCGCCACGGCCCGCGTCGAGCTCCCCTCCTGCGAGCCCGCCCGGGGAGCCCACGCCGCCCGCGCTCCCGCCGCCGCGCACGGCGACCCGGACGCCCGTCGCGCCGCCCAGCGCGGCCTGGAGTTCGTCTCCCGCGAGGCGGTCGCCTGGCAGACCCAGCACAACTGCTACGGCTGCCACGTGCAGGCCGTCACCTTCGAAGCCCTCACCGTCGGCCGGGAGCACCGCTACGACGTGAGCGAGACCGAGTACCGCGAGGTGCTGCGCGGCCTCACGGACATCAGCGGCGGCCACCGCCACGCTGGCGGACTCAGCGTCGGCGGCAGCGGCATGCCCGCGACCTCCCGCGCCTTCGGCGGGGCCGCCTTCGCCCGCTACGACCGCACCGAGGACGGCGCCCTGCGAGACGACCTCCTCGCCGTCGCCACGCAGCTCGTCGCGCACCAGAACCCCGACGGATCGGTGCGCAACGACGACACCCGCTTCCCCGTGGTGCAGGGTCCCCTGCAGGCCACCACGCAGGCGCTCCAGACCTGGCACCAAGCCTACTCGCGTAGCGCCGACGAGCGCTGGCTCGGCCCGGTGCGCGAGGCCGAGACCTGGCTCCAGTCGCAGGCGCGACAGCTCACCGACCAGCCCGACGCGGGCACCGTCGACCTCAACTACGCCGTGATGGGCCTGCTCGAAGCGGGCGCCCAGCCCAGCGAGGCGAGCCTGGTCGCGCTCGCCTCCCGGCTGCGGGAGCGACAGTCGGCGGACGGCGGGTGGAGCTTCCGTCCCACCGGGGAGGCCAACGCCTTCGCCACGGGGCAGAGCCTCCACGCGCTGCGGTCGCTCGGCGCGAGCGACGACGACCCGGCGGTCGCCCGAGGAACCCGCTGGCTGGTCACCCACCAGGCCGAGGACGGCGGATGGTCGCACGGCGGATCCGGCAAGGCCGAGGCGATGTGGGCCGTGTTCGGGCTGGTGAGCGTCGACGTGATGTCCCTCACGCTGGAGGGCGTGCGCGACGGAGAGCACGCGGGGGGCAGTCCCACGGTGAGGGCCCGCGCGGTGGACAACAGCGGCGCCTCGGTGCGGCAGGTCGAGCTGCTCCTCGACGACAACCCCATCGGTCGGGCGTGCGGCGCCGCGCTCTCCCAGCCTGTCGCCCTCGGCGACCTGCCCGCGGGGGTGCACACGCTCGACGTGGTGGCCACCAACGACCGGGGCCAGCGCTCCAGCCGGCGCATCGAGCTTTACACCGGGCAGTATTACCTGGCCACGCCGGGCACCCGCTGGAGCGAGGGGCGCACGGTGTTCTCGCTGCGCAACGTCGCGCCCCGGGAGCTCGCCGGGACGGTGCGGGTGAGGGTTCGCACGCCCGAGGGGAGGGAGGTGTGGCGCCACGACGAGCCTGCCGCGCAGGGCCCCGTGAGGGTCTCCTGGGACGGCCGTCCCACCGAGGGGGCGGCGGCCCCGGCGGGGCGCTACGTGGCGACGCTCTCCTACGTCGACCGAGGCGGTCGGGCGCTGCAGGAGATCGAGCTGCCCTTCGTGCACGACACGGTGGAGGCGCAGCAGGCCAACTACGCCCAGGTGCAGGGGCAGCTCGAAGCCGAGGGGGCGGGCGGCGCGGCCAACGCCCAGGTGGAGCTCGTCGACGGCGCAGGGCGCGTGGTGCAGCGCACCCAGAGCACCGAGTCGGGCGCGTACCGATTCAGCAACATCGACCGCGGGCAGTACCGGGTGCGGGTGAGCCGGCCGGGCTTCCGCCCGATGGAGGCCCCGGTGGCGGCGGCCCCCGCGGCGACGTCGAGCGCGGACATGCGGCTCATGCACTGACGACCCTATCGCGCGCGGCGATCGACTACGCTCGCGCCCACCATGACGCAGGAACACCTCGACGTGCTGATCGTCGGCGCCGGCATCTCGGGCATCGGCGCGGCCTACCACCTCCAGACGCTCTGCCCTGGAAAGACCTGGGCGATCCTGGAGGGGAGAGAGGCCCTCGGAGGCACCTGGGATCTCTTCCGATACCCGGGCATCCGCTCGGACTCGGACATGTACACCCTCGGGTATTCGTTCCGCCCCTGGACCAACCCCAAGGCCATCGCCGATGGGCCGTCGATCCTCGGCTACCTTCGCGACACCGCCGCGGCCTACGGCATCGACCGCAAGATCCGCTACGGCCACAAGGTAGAGCGCGCGAGCTGGTCCACCGAGGCCGCCCGCTGGACCGTCGAGGCCCGCGACGCCTCCACCGGCGAGCTGCGTCGCTTCACCTGCAGCTTCCTCTTCATGTGCGCGGGCTACTACGACTACGACGAGGGCCACTCGCCGGAGTTCCCCGGGCGGGAGCGCTTCCAGGGGCGCGTGGTGCACCCGCAGCACTGGACCCCCGACGTCGAGTACGAGGGCAAGCGCGTGGTGGTCATCGGCAGCGGCGCCACCGCCGTCACCCTGGTGCCCGAGCTCTCCAAGCGGGCGGCGCACGTCACCATGCTCCAGCGCTCGCCCTCCTACGTGGTGACGATCCCCGAGCGCGACCGCGTCGCCAACTGGCTGCGGGCGCGGCTGCCGCTGCGGTCGGCCTACGCGCTCACCCGCGGCAAGAACGTGCTGCTGAGCATGGCCTTCTACAACTACTGCCGCCGCTTCCCGGAGCACGCCACGCGCTTCATGGTGGGCACCGTGCGCCGCGAGCTTCGCGGCAAGCTCGACGTGACCAGGCACTTCACCCCCCGCTACAAGCCGTGGGACCAGCGGGTGTGCCTCGTCCCCGACGGCGACCTCTTCGAGGCGCTGCGCTCGGGCAGGGCCTCGGTGGTCACCGACCAGATCGAGACCTTCACCGAGACGGGCATCCGCCTGCGCTCCGGGGAGGAACTCCCCGCCGACGTGATCGTCACGGCCACCGGGCTGAAGCTGAAGTTCCTGGGCGGGATGGCGGTGGAGGTCGACGGGCGTCTCGTCGAGCCGTCGAAGACCATGGCCTACAAGGGCATGATGATCAGCGACGTGCCCAACCTCGCGCTCGCCATCGGCTACACCAACGCCTCGTGGACGCTCAAGGTCGACCTCACCTGCGAGTACGTCTGCCGGCTGCTCAACCACATGGACGCGCGGGCTTACACCACCTGCGTCCCCCGCCGCCGCGACCCCTCCGTGAAGGAAGAGCCCCTGCTCGATTTCTCATCGGGATATGTGCAGCGCGCGGTCGACGCGTTTCCCCGGCAGGGCTCCATCGCGCCGTGGAAGCTCCACCAGAACTACGCCTTCGACATGATGCAGCTGCGGCACTCGCCGCTGGAGGACGGGACGATGGAGTTCTCCACCGCGCGGAGATGAGGGAGGGTCAGCAGGCGGCCCAGGCGGGGAGCAGATCGTCGGCGCGGCGACCGCGGGCGCGGCGGTCGGGGCGGCCGTCGTTGCGGCGGTCGGCCGGGCCCCAGCGGCGGTAGGAGAAGCGGCTCTCCAGCTCGGATCCATCGAGGAAGATGACCGGAGCGAAGGGCGCCTCGACGATGGTGAGCAGGTAGCGCGTGAGGGAGTCGAGCTCGCTCAGCAGGTCGTAGTAGCGGAGCTCGGGCGCGTCGGGGTCGTCCGCGCAGGAGTGGGAGGAGGAGGGTTTCATGGCGCCGCCCAGCGTAGGAGGGCGCGACGCCGAGGGGCCAGTTTCTGCGCTACGCCGTCACGCCCGTGCCGATGGGGCAGGTCACGCCGGTGCCCCCGATGCCGCAGTAGCCGTCCGGGTTCTTCTCCAGGTACTGCTGGTGATACTCCTCCGCGAAGTAGAACTCCGGCGCCTCCCGCACCTCCGTGGTGATCGCGTTGCGCCCCGCCTTGCGAAGCGCCTGCTCGTAGGCCACCCGGGAGCTCTCCGCGGCCGCGCGCTGCGCCTCGTCGTACCAATAGATGCCGGAGCGGTACTGCGTCCCGACGTCGTTGCCCTGGCGCATCCCCTGGGTCGGGTCGTGGTTCTCCCAGAAGGCCTTGAGCAGCGCCTCGTAGGAGACCTTCGCCGGGTCGTACACCACGCGCACCACCTCGTTGTGGCCGGTGCGACCGCTGCACACTTCCTTGTACGTGGGGTTGGGCGTGTAGCCCGCGGCGTAGCCCGCCGCCGTGGAGACCACCCCGGGGAGCCTCCAGAACTTCCGCTCGACGCCCCAGAAGCAGCCCATGCCGAACATCGCCAACGCCATCCCGGGGAACTCCCCTTCGAGCGGCGTCCCGAGCACCGCGTGGCGCGCCGGGACGGGCATCCGCTCGCTGCGCCCGGGCAGCGCCTCGGAGGGAGAGGGCATCGTCGTCTTGGTGGGATCGGTGAACGAAAACATGGCGGGCACTCTGTCACCGACCCGACAGGTCGGCCAGTGCCCCGCCGCTAGCGCAGCGCCCCGAGCAGCGCCTGGAGCAGCGTCCAGAGGCCCACGAGCCCGAGCAGCGCCACCACGGCCGCCGCCGCGAAGACCCCGCGGGAGTTGCGGTCGACCGCGTGCATCGCCTCGGCGCCCATGCGCTTGGCCATCGTGACAGGGCACTCCACCGGCACCTTGCCGTCGCGGATGGACTGCAGCCGGTCGATCATCGCGGTGACCGAGCGGTAGCGCTCGTTCGGGTCCTTGGCGACGCCGTGCCGGATGAAGTGCGCCAGCTCCGCGGGCACCCGCGACTGGTGCGGGCTCTCCGCCGTGTACGCCATCGGGACCGGGTCGCGCAGCACCCCCGCCACGCACTCGCCCACGCCGCTCTTGCTCGCCAGGTAGTGCTCCAGCGTCAGCAGCTCATGGAACATCACGCTGAGCGCGTACACGTCGCTGCGCTCGTCGAGCGTCGCCACCTCGCCGCGCGCCTGCTCCGGGGACATGTACGCCGGGGTCCCGAGGAGCGATCCCTCCATGGTCCTGAGCTTGTCGTTGCCCTGCCGCCGACCCTTCGGCGCCGTGAGGGTGATCAGCTTGTCGTCGACCGGGAAGCGCTTCACCTCCTCGCGGCTGCGGGCGAGGCCCCAGTCCATCACCACCACCTCGCCGAAGCGGCCCACCATGATGTTGGCGGGCTTCAGGTCGCGGTGCAGCACCCCCTGCGCGTGCGCGTACTGCACCCCCCGCAGCACCTGCAGGAAGACCTCCGTGCGCTGCTCGAAGGAATACCGCTGGTGGTATTCCGGGTCCCCCGCGATGAGGCGCTCGATGACGTGCTCGAGGGTCTCGCCCTCGACGTACTTCATCACATAGAAGTACCGCCCGTCGGGGTCGACGCCCACGTCGTGGATCGGGACGATGTTCGGGTGGTCGAGGCGCCCCAGCACCCTGATCTCCTCGACGAAGCGCGCGGTGATCTCCGCCCCGCCCTCCAGCTCCGGCAGCAGGCGCTTGAGGGCCACCGGGCGCTCGATGTCGTTGTCGCGCGCCAGCACCACCTCGCCGACGCCGCCGCGCCCGAGCACCTTCGCGGCCTCGAAGCGCTCCCTCGCGTCGACCACCAGCCGGGGCACCTCCCCGACGAACTCCACCCTCGGAAGGATGGTCGACCGGGCTCCCCCCGTCGCGACCGATGCATCGAGGGCAGGGCCTGGCAGCACCTGCGTGGTGCCGTCGTGCGAGGGCTGATGCACCGGCGAAAGAACAGTCTGGGCGAGGGAGGACGGGGCGTGCGGAGGGACGTACGCGCCGGGGATCGTGTCGTTCTGCATGGGGTGTTTGGTTCCTCGCGATAGCCTATCGGGCCGCGCCGCGCACGGTACCGGCCGCGCGGAGGCCCTCGGCGAGGCGCTGGTACTGGCTCAGGTCGTTGTAGACCTGGGCGCTCACCCGCAGCAGCAGCCTCGCGGGGTCGCCCCAGCGCATCACCGGCACCTCGATGCGGTGATCGTCCCAGAGCCCTTGCTGGAGGCCGTCCTCGAAGGTCGGATCGCAGGGGGCGGTCGGGGGGAAGCGGTCCGGCGGGAGCGCCAGCGTGGCCATCGATCCGATCATCGATGCGGGCGCTGGAGGGGGCACCCCGAGGGCCTCGGAGAGCAGCGCGCGGGCCTCCAGGGCGAGGGCGCGGTTGGCCTCGCGCAGGGCGTCCCATCCCCCGGGGAGGAGCGAGCCCATGAAGCGGATGGCCTCGGGGACGGAGAGCACCGCGGTGGGGTCGTCGGTGCCCATCCAGTTGAACTCGATGGAGAGGCGGGAGCGGTCGGTGCGGCGGGAGCTGGCCCCGTGGCTGATCACCAGCGGTCGCACGCGGTGCTGCCGGCTCGGGTGCACATGGAGGAAGGCCGCTCCCTTCGGGGCGCACACCCACTTGTGGAGGTTGCCCGTGTAGTACGCCGCGCCGAGCGAGCGCAGCGAGAGCGGGACCATCCCCGGCGCGTGGGCTCCGTCGACCAGCACGTCGACCCCGGAGCGCTGGCAGACGTGCACGATGTCCTCGACCGGAAACACCAGCGCCGTAGGGCTGGTGACGTGGTCGACCAGCACGAGGCGGGTGCGCGAGGAGAGCGCGCGGGTGATGGCGTCGAGCACCTGGCCCGACGAGCGCAACGGGAAGGGGACCTCCGCGGTGACCACCCTCGCTCCGGCGCGCTCGGCCACGTAGCGGGCGGCGTTGGTGCACGCGGCGTAGCCGTGGTCGGTGACGACGATCTCGTCGCCCGGGGAGAGGGTGAGAGACTGCAGCACGGCGTTGACCGCGAAGGTGGCGTTGGGGACGAACACCAGGTCCTCCGCGGGGGCGTCGACGAAGGCGCCCAGCGAGGCGCGGGCCTCGTCGAGGAGGGTCTCCAGGTCGCGCGCCAGAAACTGCACCGGCTGCGCCTCCATGCGGTCTCGCAGGCGCTGCTGGGCGGCGAGCACGGCGCGGGGCGTGGCGCCGAAGGACCCGTGGTTGAGGAAGGTGACGGTCGGGTCGAGGGCGAAGTGCTGCGCGAGGGTCATCGTCGGTGGGGCGGAACGATCGACGACAGCGAGCACGGGTGACAAGCGCCATGGCCCAGGTTTCGGCGGGCGGCCCAACGATGCGAGACTCCGCCCCATGCGGCGTACAGGGTTGTGTCTGGCGGGTATCACGGTGCTGGTGTCGTGCAGCGATCCGACGACGGAGGCGCCGAGGGATGCGGGCTCCGACGCGCTCCTCGATGGGGCGATGGACGCCCCGACGGACTCTGGCACCGTGTCTCCCGAGGACAGCGGTCCGAGCGAGTGCCCGGTGGGGGCGGCCTTCGCGCAGGGCTCGGCGGAGGGCGCGGCCGACCCGACGATGGTCCCGGCGGGGATGGGCGCCGGGGGGGCGGTGCGCGCAGGGCGTCTCACCGCCGCGGCGCTCCCGGTCGACCGCACCGGCTTGAACACCTGGCAGGCGGGCGACTACGTGCTGGCCAACAGCCGGGTGGCGCTGCTCATCGAGGCCGCGCGGCCGACCTCCGGCTACAACCCGTGGGGAGGAACGCCCGTGGGCGTGGCCTCGGTGCGCGACGGCCGCCTCGTCGACGCCGGGGATTTCGGAGAGCTCATCATCGGCCTCGGGCGCTTCACGCTGCAGGCCGAGTCGGTGACGGTGATGAGCGACGGCCGCGACGGGACGCCCGCGGTGGTGAGGGCGAGCGGGCCGCTGAGGGCGATCCCCTTCCTCGATGAGTTCGGCCGCGCGATCGCTCCGGCGGACTACGGGGACATCCGGGTGGCGATGGACTACGAGCTGCGCGCCGACAGCGACGTGGCGGAGGTCTATGTGACCTTCGACGTCCCGAGGCTGGGCACGACCGTCGTGCGCACGGTGCTCAACGGCTTCTTCCAGGCCAACCGCATGGGGCGCTTCGTCCCCAACGCGGGCTTCATGGAGGGCACCGGCGCGATGAGCGCGACCTCGCTGGTGGGCTGGGTCGACGACCGCGCCACGAGCTGGGCCTGGATGCTCCCGGCGGCCCGCGGGACCATCACCCCGATCATCTCCGTGTCGGGCTTCGACATGTTCACCGCGCCGGCGATCACCTTCCCCCCGTGCAGCCAGACCAGGGTGCACTTCGGCCGCATCGCCCTGGGCGGCCCCGGGCTCGACGGGCTGCAGCGCGCCATCGCCGCCGACGCCCGCGTCGCGCTCCGCGCCATCACCGGAACCGTCACCGACGCCTCCGGCGCGCCCGCGGCCGGGGCGAGGGTGCACGCCACCTCGATGGACGGCGCCCGCTACCTCGATCGGGTCAGCGCGGACGCCATGGGGCGCTTCGAGCTGCGCGTCCCGGCCGGTCCGGTGCGCCTCCAGGGCTGGCGCTCGGGGAGCGCGCCCACCGCGGCGGTGCCCGTGGCCGAGGGGGCGAGCACGGCGTCGCTGGCCTTTCCTGCCGACGGGTCCATCGCGGTCGAGGCCACCGAGGCGGGGAGCGCCCAGGCCCTGCCGGTGAGGGTGCAGGTGATCCCCGAGGGGGCGGCGGCGCCTTCGTTGCCCGCGAGCCACGGGGAGTCGGTGCCGTCCTACGGGCGGCTGCACGTGGCCTTCCCGATCGATGGTCGGGTGACCCTCCCGGCGCCTCCGGGGCGCTACCGGGTGGTGGTCTCTCACGGTCCCTTCTATGACCTCTCGGACACCCTGGTGACGGTCACCGCGGGGATGAGCACCCGGGTGCCGGTGACGCTCCGTAGGGTGGTCGAGACGCCGGGAGTCCTTTGTGGGGACTTCCATGTCCACACGACACGCTCACCCGACTCCGATGACGACGCGCGGCTGAAGCTGTCCTCCGGCGCGGCGGACGACCTCTCGGTGATGGCCCGCTCGGACCACGAGTGGGTCGGGGACTTCCAGCCCTTGATCGAAGAGATGGGATTGCAGCGCCGGATGCGGGGCGTCGGCTCCATCGAGCTCACGACCTTCACCTATGGGCACTTCGGGGTCTTTCCCCTCACGGCGGACACCTCTCGTATCAACAATGGCAACTTCGCCTGGACCGGTCGGCTGCCGCCTGCGGTGTTCGCGGACGTGCGCGCCCGGCCCGAGCGCCCGACGCTGGTGATCAACCACCCCCGAGGATCACGCAGCCAGGCGTACTTCGACGCGGCCGGGTACAACCCCGCGGACGGCACCGCCAACCCGGCCATGTGGGATGAAGGGTTCACCGCGGTGGAGTTCTTCAATGACAGCTCCTTTGAAGAGAACCCCATGCAGGTGAGGGACTGGTTCTCCTTCCTGGCGCGGGGGAGGCGGGTCTTCGCGGTGGGCTCCTCGGACAGCCACCATCTCAACAGCTCGCCGGTGGGCTTCCCCCGGACATGCATGTTCCTGGGGACGAGCGACCCGATGGCCGCGACGCCGCAGGCCATCGGGACGGCGGTGGGCACCGGGCGATCGACCATCGCGGGCGGGATCTTCCTCGACGTGAGGGCGCTCCCGGCGACGGGGACGAGCGGCGCCGTGGGCCCGGGCCAGGAGATCACGGGGGTGGGCAGCGAGGGGAGGCTGGAGATCACCGCGAGGGCGCCGACCTGGGTGCGCGCCGACCGGCTGCAGGTCTTCGTGGACGGGACCGCCCTGCCGACCATCGCCCTCGACGACGCGGCGCGCGACCCGAGCGACCCGGTGGTGCGCTACCGCGGAACGGTCCGGGTCCCGGTGGCTGCGAGCGGTAGCTGGGTGGTGGTGGCGGCGCACGGTCGGGAGCTCGAGCCGGTGTTCCCGAGGCGGACGGCCTTCGCGGTGAGCAACCCGATCTTCCTTCGTCGGTAGTGGGGGGGGCGGTGAGGGGGCCGCGCGAGCCGCGACGCATCACCTGATCCCCCTCCGCTCAGACGGCGGTCTGGGTGATCAGCAGGAAGGACGGGTTGTGCGCCGGGTCCTGACTGGTGATCTTGTTCTTGAAGACCGCGAGGCTCGAATAGACCGTGGCGTAGTCGATGGGATAGATCCAGACGTTGGGCCCGACGTTGTACGTGGCCCACGCCTGATAGAGTCCCCAGTACTCGTTTCCAGAGGTGTCGAACCAGATCTCTCCGAGCTTCAGCCAGGAGGTCCCGTCCCAGACCCGGATATCGTAGAGGAAGAGCGGGTCGACCTGCATGACCGCAGACTTCGTGGACTTCTTTGCCTTCTTCGCTGTCGCGGGGAAGGGCTTCGCCTCCGGGCGGGCGACCGCCGCGCTCCCCATCGCGGGCTTCTTCTTCTTTGCGGTCGTACCGGCTGTCTTCTTCACGGTTGCCATCGCGGTGCTCCTCTATGCGCCGCCAATACCCAGAGCGGCGGCAGCCTCGTCAATGGACATCACCTCCAGCCGGTGTGTCCAGTGTGATCGTGGGATGCTCTTGAAATGAGGGGTGGCGATTCCCGACAAGGCCCTACGTCGGCGGGGCCGCGCCTTCGCCAGCAGCGCCAGCGACTGCACCGCCACCCGGGAGAGCGGCAGCGTCTTCACCCGCCCCAGCAGCAGCCTCTCCTCCTCGGCGTCCACCGCCTCGCCGCACAGCATCGCCAGCGGCTGCACCAGCGCCAGCCCCGGGACCCACCCGGTCAGCGTCCACTGCCGCAGCGCCCTCACGCTCAGCGCCCTCGCGGTGTCCAGGTCGCCCGCGCGCCACGCCACCGCCGCCTCGTTCATGCAGAGCAGCGCGGCCACGTCGCGAAGCCCGACGCTCGAGACGGCGTCCAGCAGCTCCAGGTCCGGCGAGCTCGCTCGCCCGGTGCGGTAGGCGACCGCCCGGAGGATCCACTCGGCCCTGGCCTCGTAGTACGGGTGGCGGCACCTCGCGGCGGCGCGGCGCGCCTCCTCCGCGAGCGCCCTCGCGTCGTCGAGGCGGAAGCACTCCATCGCCGCGGAGGCCGCGTTCACCCGGGCGTCGAGACGCGCCGTCGCCCACGGCTCCCACGCGGCGGCCTCCTTCAGCAGCGCCGCGGCCTCCTCGAAGCGGCCCTGGCGGTAGCGCAGCCGTCCCAGGGCGTTGGCGCGCAGGCCGGGGTCCGTCGCGCTGCGGGCCACCTCGTCGACCACGCGCTCCTCGCGGGCGGGCTCCACCCGCCGCGCGGCCATCACCCGCATCGTCAGCCGCCGACGCTCCAGCGCCGGGTCCGCGAAGGGGGCGACGGACTCGATCATGGTGAGCGCCCGGTCGCCCGCCTGGGAGAGCACCAGCGCCGCGCGGAGCATCCCGTCGAGCGCCGCGGTGTGTGCCGAGGGAAAGCGCACTCGGGAGAGCTCGTAGACCGCGCGGTCGAGGAAGCGGGGTGTCCCTTCGGCGAGGGCGACCTCCACGGTGACGGAGAGCAGCGCGGCCTCCGGGGCGTCGCCGTCGTGGGGCGAGTCCTCGGTGAGCTGGCGCACCGCCACGAGGCAGGCGTCGAGCACCGCGGCGGCGTGGCCGAGCGCCCCGGAGCGGGCGTGGTGCAGCGCGAGGGCGGCCCCCTCGGAGGCGATGGCGCGGGCGGCGCGGAGGCGCTCGTCGCTCTGGCCGTAGGGCGGGTGCAGCCCGAGGAGGGCGTGGAGCCGGGTGTCGTCGTCGTCCGCGGGGCGCGCTCCGGAGGCCGTGCTGCGGAGGGGGCGGGCGGTGCCGAAGCCCGTGGCGAGCCGGTCGAGGGTCTCGCGGTCGATGGCGAAGCGCTCCCCGTCGCGGCGCACGAGGCCGGCGCGCTCCCAGGCGAGGAGCTCGTCGAGGACGCGGACGCGGCGTCCGTCGGTGCGTGCGCGGAGGGCGCGCGCGGCGTCCGAGGGGATGTGGAAGAGCCGCTCGGTGCCGGTGAAGAGGGAGCGGAGCGATGGGTCGTCGAGGAGCTCGTCGTCGCCTCCGTCGAGCAGCAGCGGAGGGATCGAGGCGCTGCGGGGGGGGCGCCTCGCAGCCGGGAGAGCACCTCCGCGGCGGACTCCGGGCGCTCCTCGGGGCGGCGGGAGAGCAGGGCGTCGACCACGGAGGCGACGGCCTCGGGGACGAAGGGGGCGCGCTCCCGCAGGGGTGTGGCGGGGACGTTGACCTTCGCCCAGAAGGTCGAGAAGACGGTGGTCCCGGTGGCGACGGGAGAGTCGCCGGAGAGGGCGAGGTAGAGCATCACGCCGAGGGCGTAGAGGTCGGTGCGGGGGGTGATGTCTCCCCCGTGGATCTGCTCGGGCGCGAGGAAGAGCGGCGTGCCGAGGATCTCCCCCTGGCCCGAGCGCTGCGCGTCGAGGGACTCCCAGCTCACGCCGAAATCGAGGAGGGTGGGGCGTCCCTCCGGGCAGACGAGCACGTTGCCGGGCTTGAGGTCGCGGTGGATCACCCCCGCCGCGTGGATGCGGGAGAGGGTCTCGAGGAGGGCGGTGACCGTGGGGCGGAGCTCCTCCCAGGGGAGGGGCGAGGGGCGGCCTGGGAAGGGGCTTCCGTCGACGCGCTCCATGACGAGGAAGACGTCGCCCTCGTCGACGCCCTCGTCGAGCAGGGTGACGACGCCGGGAACGCGCAGGCGTCGCAGCGTGGCGATCTCGCGACGCACCCGAGCGCCTTCGGAGAGGGAGCTGGAGTGCATCACCTTCACGGCGACGCGGCTGCGGGTGAGCGCGTCGTCGGCCTCCCAGACCTCGGCCTGGCCGCCGGCGCCGAGCATCAGCTCGAGGACGTAGCGGCCGGCGATGACGCGGGAGGCGAAGGTTCCCCCGCGGGGGCGGGCGACGGCGTCGGCGGAGGGCGTCGTCGGGGGGAGCTCGTCGGACACGGGGCGGGAGGGTAACGCCTCGCGATGGATGGGTGGGAAGCCGAGTTGGAGGGCCAGCGCTCCCCTGACCGCTCGCCGCGCGACCGGGCGCTCAGAACATCCGCACCCCGAGGCCCGCGAGCACGCTCACGTGCGTCCCCGGCAGCCACGCCACCGGGAAGGCCCAGCCCGCGCGCACGTAGGCCTGCCACCGCCCGAAGCGCAGGTCGGCGAAGGCCGCCGCGCCGCCCGCTCCTCCGAAGGTGTCGAGCGCCCCCACGCGGCGCACGTCGTTGAAGGCTCCGCCTGCCACCGCCACGCCCAGCTCGTGAGGAGCCCTGAGCGAAGGGCGCACGTGGACGCTCGCCTGCGCCGCGATCAGCCGCTCGCTCAGCAGCGACGGCCACGCGAGCCCGGGAATGGCCACCACGTAGGGGTTCATCCCTCCGACCCTCGGTCGGGTGAGGTCGTCCTCGCCCTCTCCCCAGCTCGCGCTCTGCTCCAGCTGCACCCGCACGCGCGATCCCAGCGCCGCGCCCGCGCGCAGCCACTGCCTCGCCATCACGATCACCCGCCCGGGGCGGTTGCGACGGTCGTCCGCGCCCGAGAGCGCTCCCCACGATGCGGCGTCGTCGCGCACGTCGACCCCCAGCTCCACGCCCATCGCGAAGCCTCGGAGCCGGGGATAGGCGATGTGCGCCTGCCACTCGTCGCCGGGGCTGGTGATGGCCCAGTACGTATAGCGAAGCCGGGGCTCGAAGACCGTCGCGTCCGGAGGGAGCAGCAGCTCACGGCTGGTCGCGTCGGAGCGGGCGAAGAGCCAGCGGCGCGCGGCGGCGACGAACTCCAGAGAGTGGGCTCCGCCGGGGAGCCATTTGATGGAGGCGACCGCCCAGGCGTAGCTCGCCCAGAAGCCCCGGCCGGGCTGTCGTGTCCCGAGCGCCCGGTAGTCCGGAAGCACCCCGGCGTAGGCGCCCTCCGCCCGCACCGCGGCCGAGAACCGCAGCCTCGGCGTCCCCAGCGGAACCTCCTCCACCCCGGCCTGCACCGTCTCGGTGTTGAGGAAGAGGTGCAGGTCGCCGCCGCCGCGGGTGAGGCCGCGCCCTCTCGCGTCGACGAGCACCCATCCGTGGCCGCCGAGCTCGGGGGAGAGCCACTGCTCGTGGGCCGCCAGCGCCGCCGCGCTCCAGTCGAGGCACTGCGCCTCCGCGCCGAAGGCCAGCGTGGCGATCGCCGCCGCCCCGGATCGCCACCCTGCGTGTCGTCTCATGGTGGGGGACGGTACGCGGGTCGGGCGCTGTCGGTGACGCCGGGAGGAAATGCCCGTTGGGCGGCGGAGGGCGATCGGGGGTATGGTCCCGGCCTCGATCGCCATGCACAGCCCCCTTGATACGCTGGTCTCTGAAGGGATTCTCGACGATGTGCTCGGCCGCCTTAAGAGCGGCAAGGAGGCCGACGTGTTCCGGGTGGTGTACCGGGGCGAGGTCGTGGTCGCCAAGGTCTACAAAGACCGCGACCAGCGGAGCTTCAAGAACAACGCGGGCTACAAGGAAGGCCGCGTCGTGCGCAACACCCGCACCCAGCGGGCGATGGAGAAGGGCAGCCGCTTCGGTCGCTCCGAAGACGAGGACGAGTGGAAGGCCTCCGAGGCCCGCTGCCTCCACCGGCTCCACGCCGCGGGCGTGAGGGTGCCCACACCGGTGATGTTCTACGAGGGCGTGCTGCTGATGGAGCTCGTCGAGGACGCCGAGGGCAACGCCGCCCCGCGCCTCGTCGAGGCGGCCTTCGACCCCACCCTCGCGGCGGGCTTCTACCGCGACCTGCGATCGCAGATCGTGAAGATGCTCTGCTGCGACCTCATCCACGGAGACCTGTCGCCCTACAACGTGCTGCTCGCCGCGGGCGGCCCGACCATCATCGACTTCCCGCAGACGGTCTCCGCGGCGCACAACTCCCAGTCGGAGACCTTCTTCCGCCGCGACTTCGACGGCATCCAGCAGTTCTTCGCGCGCATCGACCGCAGCCTCCTCGCGTGCAACAGCGACGGCCGCGAGATCTGGAAGACCTACGTGCGGCGCGAGCTGTCGCCCGACTATGTTCCGGAGCCGGTCGCCCGCGAGGCGAGGCCCGGCCAGGCCCAGTACGCGCCGCGGGGACAGCAGGGCCCGCGCCCCGGCGGCGCCCGCCCGCCGCAGTCCTACGGCGGAGCACCGCAGGGGCAGCCCCGCCAGGGGGCTCCGCAGGGGCAGCCCCGCCAGGGTGCGCCGCATGGACAACCGCCTCGTCAGGGCGCGCCGCAGGGACAGCCGCCGCCTCGTCAGGGAGCACCGCAGGGGCAGCGGTCGGCGCCGTGGCCGGCCCGCTCCCCGGGGCCCGTGGTCAGCTATGTGAAGCGCCCGGCAGGCCGCGATGCGGGTCCTCCGGCCGAGCGCGCGACGGCTGCTCCTCCGCCGAAGCCCGCCGCTCCGCCGCCTCCCGACGGCAACCCCCACCGCAAGCGTCGCCGGCATCGGCCGTAGTCGGTCTGTCGCTCAGGTCGACAGTGACCGCCCACACCCGGAGGGGCGCGACCGCCCACGCCGGCTCGACGCGCCTTCACCCCCTCCTCGCGCTCACCCCCGCAGCGCCGTCTCCCAGGACTCCGGGCGAAAGCCCACGAGCACGGTGCCGTCGCGCACCAGCACCGGGCGCTTCACCAGCTTGCCGTCGGCCGCGAGCCACCCGATGAGCTCGTCGTCGGTGGCCGCGTCGACGCGCGCCTTGCCCAGCGCACGGTAGCTCTGGCCGCTGGTGTTGAGCCAGCGGCGCAGCGGAACGCCGCTCGCGGTGATCCATCGTCGGAGCTCGTCGACGGTCGGCGGCTGCTCGACGATGGGACGCAACTCGAAGGGGATCGCGCTGGCATCGAGCCAGGAGCGCGCCTTGCGACAGGTGTCGCATCCCGCGTAGGCGAGGAGGAGGGCTGGTGTTGTCATGGGGAGAGGTGCCGGAGCTGAGAGGCGATCAGGCGCTCACTCGAAGGGGTTGGGCGGGACCGCTCCGCTGGAAGGCGTCGCGGGCCTCGCTGCGGGCGCAGGCGTGGGCGCAGGCGCAGGCCGGACCGCAGGCGGCGGCGCTGCCGGGGCGGTGACCGCGGGCGTCGGACGCGCCGCAGGAGCGGGACGCACGACGGGTCGCTGGATGGGGCGGCCGACGGGCCTCGGGCGAGCGACGGGCGCTTCGTCGGGGGCAACCGCCGCAGGCGCAGGCGCAGGCGCGGGCAGCGGCACCACCGCGGGGACCGGCGCGGGCTCGGGCGTCGGGGCGGGCGTCGGGGCGGGCGTCGGGGCGGGCGCGGGCTCCTCCGTGGTCTGCGGCTGCGGCTGCGCCGTAGGCACCGGCGGCGCCGTGGGGGGCTGCTCCATCACCGGCGGGGTGCTGGGCTCACGCGGAGGGATCGGCGGCGTCGGGGCGGCGGGCTCCGGCGCGGGCTCCGTGACGGGCGCGGGCGTCGGCTCGGCCGGCGTGTCGCTGCTGCCCTGCATCAGCACCGCGACGACGCCGACGACCAGCGCCAGTCCGATGGCGGCGTAGAGCACCACCGGGCTGCGCTTCTTCGGCGCCGCGTCGACCTTGGAGGCGACGTCGGTCACCACGGCGGAACGCGCAGCCGCAGGCGAAGGCGCCGGTCGGACCGAGGGAGGCGCCTCCTTCACCGACTCCTCGATCAGCTCCTCGAGGGAGACCCCCGCGGGCTTCTTCTCGGCGACCGCGACCACGGGGGCCTCGTCGACGACGGGCGCAGCTTCGGCCGCGGGCGCAGCCTCGACGGCGCTCGCAGCCTCGGCCGCGGGAGCAGCCTCGGCCGCGGGAGCAGCCTCGGCCGCGGGAGCAGCTTCGGCCGCGGGAGCAGCCTCGACGGCGGGCGTCGTGGCGGCTTCGGTCTCCGTGGCGGCGGCGGTCTCCTCGCTCGCTGCCGCGGCCTCGGGCGCTGCGGGAGCGGGCTCCGGCGTCGCGGCGGCCGTCGGCTCATCGGGGATCTCGCGCATCGCCTTCAGGGCCGCGTCGAGCTCCACCCTGGAGGCGCGCTGGGTGCTGTCGTCCGAGAAGGCCGCGACGTCGGCGGCCTTCATGGGGATGGTGCCGGGCGGCTCGCTGGGGACCTTCACCACGTCGCGCTCGCCGCTGGTGAACTCCAGCGTCGCGCGGACGTCGCTCGCGGCCGGACGGGCGACCGGCGAGCCCACCACCAGCTGCGCCGCCGCCTTCGGTGGCGTCGGCTCGACCGGCGGCGTCGCCGCGACCACCGGCGAAGCCTTCGAGGCCTCGGCCTGGGCGAGCGCCGAGCGCGCGGCCTTCACGGCCTCCGCGGCCTCGGCCAGGCCCATGCCCACCATCGTCGACTTCATCGACCCGACGGCCTTCGCGCTCTCCGCCGACTCCGGGCCAGGCTGCGACGGGGCCTTGGCGATGCGCAGCGCCTCGCCCAGCAGGGCGTTCATCTGGCGCATCACGGTCTGGTCCTGCTCGGCGGGGAGGGGGGCCGGCGGACCGTTGCCGAAGAAGTCTCCCGCGCGGGAGTCGATGCTCGTCGGCGGAGGCACGCTGGGCGCCGAAGGGCGCAGGCTCTCGAAGTGCGGCCCGGCCCCTTCGCCCTTGCGCGCCATGATGCGCTCCAGCACCTCGTACCCTTCGTCCACCTTCAGGAACTTCACCCCCATCCCGGGCGGCGAGTCGGGCCTCGCCTCGTGCTCCTCGCGGCGCTGCACCACGCGCCCAGCGGCCTTCAGCACCGGCGTCTCGTCCTTGAGCTGGATCTCGATCTTCAGAAGCTCGCCCAGCGCGGGCGGCTTCGGCGTCTTGATCCACATCCCGGTGCGGGAGATGTCCTTGGCGTACTGCTCGATGAAATCCTCGAGCGTCGCGCTCTTGTATTTCACCTTGAGGGCCTTCGCCTTGACCTTCTGTTCCTTGCGGGGTTCGTCGGACATCGAGTGTGCGTCTCCAGGCCAGTCGTGGGCTCTCGGATGATCAGCGACCGTGAGAGAGCGCCCCAAAAAGCAGCGCCCGCTGGTCTCCGTCCCAATCTACCGTTGACCGCCCGCCTACGCGAAGCCTTGGAAGAAGTTCACTCCCACAATTCTCACACCGTGCGACGCCCCTCCATCGCCCGGCCGAGGGTGATCGGGTCGGTGAACTCCAGGTCTCCCCCGTGCGGAACGCCGCTGGCGATGCGCGTCACCGCCACGCCCGCGGCGTGGAAGCACTCGGCCAGGTAGAGCGCCGTCGCCTCTCCCTCGACCGTCGGCGGCGTCGCCAGGATCACCTCCCGCACCCCCTCCCTGGCCACGCGCTCGAGCAGCGGTTCGAGCGGAAACTCCGCGGGCCCTACGCCCCCCAGCGGGTCGAGCAGCGCGTGCAGGATGTGGTACCGGCCCTGGAACACCCTCGCCCGCTCCACGGCGTCGGCGTCCATGGGTCGGGCGACCACGCAGAGGAGCTCCGAGGTGCGCCGCGGATCGTCGCAGATGGCGCAGCGCACCCGGCTGGTGTAGGCGCCGCACGACGAGCACCGCCGCACCCGCTCGGTGAGCGTCGCGATGGTCTCGCCGAGGCAGTGGGAGTAGTCGGGGTCGGCCCCGAGGATGTGGTACGCGATGCGCCGGGCGGACTTCTCGCCCACCCCCGGCAGCCGCGTGAGCAGCCGCACCAGCGAATGGATCGGGTCGCCCCCGTCGCTCACGTGATGCCCGGAATCTTCGCGCCTCCGGTGACCTTGGCGATCTCCTTGTCCATCTCCTCGGAGGCCTGCTGGAGGGCCACGTTGGCCGCGGCCACCGCGGCGTCGAGGGCCAGCTCCCGGTCGCTGGCGTAGAGTTCGGGGTCGATGTCGAGGCGCACCAGCGTGCGCCCCAGGCTGGCGGTCGCCTTCACCTTGCCGTTGGCCCCGGTGGCCTCGACGGTGCGATCCTTGTTGGCCTCGCGGGTCTCCTCGACCCGGCGCTGCATCCGACTGGCCTGCTTCATGAGCTCACTGATGCCACCGCGAAACTGCATGTCCTTCACCGTTCCTCCGGGCCTTGCGCCGGAGCGCAGGTCTTTACACCACCGGCCCCTCTGCCGCACGGCCCTCGCGCTGGCCCTCGCGCTCTCCCCCGCCGCCTCCCTCGCGTGCCCGCAGTGCGCGTCGGGCCCGGCCGAGCGCGACGCCGCTCCGGCCGCGCTCGCCGCCCTCGCGCTCGCCCCCATCGTCGCCATGGCCGCGGGAGCCCTCTGGCTCGTCCGCAGCGCACACCGCCGCGCTGTTGTGGAGTAGCATCCGCGCCCTGTGAGCCCGTCGGACGACGTCGAGACCTCCGCCCCTCCCGCCCCGGCGCGCCGCGCTCCGGGCGCCGGAGCCGTGCTCTCCGAGCGCTACCGCCTCATGCAGCGCATCGCCACCGGAGGCTCGGCGGAGGTCTTCGAGGCCGAGCACACGGTGACGAAGCGCCGGGTGGCGGTGAAGGTGCTGCGCACCGACGTGCGGGGCGAGCTGGCGAGCGTAGAGCGCTTCTTCCGCGAGGCGAGCGCGTGCGCGGGCATCGACAGCGACCACATCGTCGCGGTGCTCGACTGCGACGTCGACAAGGCCACCGACGCGCCCTTCATCGTCATGGAACTCCTCCACGGAAAGGACCTCGCGCGCTTCGTCGCCGACACGCTCGCGCAGGGCACCCCCGTCCCGCCCTCCCTCGCGATGAACCTCCTCAAGCAGGTCGCCTCGGCGCTCGACAAGGTCCACGCGAGGGGCATCGTGCACCGCGACCTCAAGCCCGCGAACCTCTTCCTCACCTTCCCCAGCGACGGCCCGGCGAGGGTGAAGGTGCTCGACTTCGGCATCGCCCGCATCGTCGCCGACGGCTCCGCCTCCGGCGGAGGGCGCATCGGCACGCCGCTCTACATGTCCGCCGAGCAGCTCTCCGGCCGCGCGGAGGTCACCCCCGCCGCGGACATCTGGTCCTTCTCGCTCATCGCCTACGAGCTCCTGGTGGGCCACCCCTACTGGGAGGGCAACACCGCCACGTCGCTCTTCGCGCGCATCCCCGACGCCGCCGCCCGACCCCGCCCGACCGAGCTCGCCGCGCGCCACGGGGTGCACCTCCCCCGCGCCTTCGACCCCTGGCTCCTGCGCTGCATCGACCCCGATCCCGCCCGCCGCCCCAACACCGTGGGCGAGGCCCTCGGCGACCTGCTCCGGCTCTATGACCCGAAGGCCACGCAGCCCCCGACGCGCGCCGCGGCGCCGCCCGCGCGCCTCGCCCCGCGCGCCTCGCCGCGACCCCCGCCGCCCTCGTCTCCCTCCCGGCCGAGGGTCGAGCTCCCGATGCCCTCGTCCGCCCTGGCGCCCGCGCCCGCTCTGGTGTCTGCGCCCGTCGAAGACCCCACGCCCGTCGAGGCCTCCGCGCCCGCCGCCGCGCCTCGCAACCCCACCCTCGAGCTCGACGACGAGGAGATCGAGGACCTCACCGAGACCTCCGACCTCCCTCGCGGCATCGAGGTTCCCCCGGTCGACCTGCTCGCCGACGCCCCGCCGGGGCCGACGCCCTCCGAGGCCCGCACCCGGCAGATGGCCCCGATCGCCCGCGACGACGACGAAGACCGTCGCCTCACCAGGCCGATGGCCCCCGTCGTGGCCGACCTCTTCGGCCCCGCCCTGCCCAGCGAGGCCCCGCCCGACGAGCGCGTGACCGCCGAGCTCCCGGCGGCGCACCGGCCGTCCTCCGCCACGCCCAGGGAGCGCTTCCTCTCGCCCGATCCCTCGCCGGAGAGCGAGGCCGCCGGGCCCGTCGACACCCTCGGGGCCAACGTCGCCGCCGCGATGGAGTCGCCCGACGCCCCGCTGCCCGCGAGGCGCATCCCCCGCTCCGTCGAGCTGGCCTCCACGGCCCTGCTCCCGGTGCAGCCCCCCGTCGCACCGGCCCAGGGCGTGAAGCCGACGATGCTGATCGCCGCCGCCGCGGTGACCGTCGGGCTCGCCGCCGCCGCGGGCTGGATCCTCTTCCGCGACCGACCGACGAGCTCGCACCATGGCCCCCGCGACGGCGTGTGGCGCAGCCCCAGCGCCTTCGAGAGCGCCTCCCTCGCGGCCACCACCTCCACCTGGACGTCCGCCCTGCGCGCGCTCCACGCGGGCTCTGCACGGCTCTCCGGCGCCGACACCGCGCGCGTCCTGCACGCGCTCCTCGAGGCCCACCGGGCGGGCGTCGCGCTGCCCCCCGAGCGCCAGGTCGAGCTGCTCATCGCCCTCGACCGCCTCCGCACGCCGCGCGGCTGGGCCGCGGCCGACACCGCCGCCCCGGACGCCGAGTCCACCGCGTGGGCCGCGCTCGCCTACGCCTCGATGGCGGAGATCACCCAGGCCGACACCGCGCGCGTCCGGGTGGAGGTCGCCCGCGACGCCCTGCTCGCGCTGCAGCAGCCCGACGGGTCCTTCGACGACGTCGGCGACCCGGTGGCCTCGCCGCTGCGATCGACCGCACTCGCCGTCACCGCCCTCCTCGCGTCGGAGTCCGCGCAGCGCTCCGCCAGCCCGGAGGCCGTCACCGCCCGCCGCCGCGCGGTCCACGTCCTGCGAGAGGCCCTCCAGCGCGCCGACCACCCGGTGTGGTCCGCGCCCCCTGCGCTCGACCTCGCGGTCGCCGCGCTCTGGTCCGCCCGCGCGCAGGCCCACGACGCCGAACCCTCCGACGCCACGATCGCAGGGCGCTACGTCGACCACCTGGGCGAGCGCTGCCCCGACCAGCGCTGCGTCGCGCTGCCCCCGATCGCCGACGCCCCGTGGATCCCCGGCTCGCTGGTCACCGCCGCCCGTCTGCTGCGCGACCCCTCCTCGCTGCCGTCCTCCTCGCAGCGCTCGCTCTCGGCCTTCATGCGCGCGGGCATCGCGGCGCTCGACCGCGATCGGGCGCACGTCGGCGACCTCCGCTGGCAGGCCGCGTCGCTCGTCGCGGCGAGCGCCGTGCAGCGCTGATGGCGTAGGCCCTCGGCCGCTGGGGCGAACCCGGTCGGCCGAGCGATGAGAGAGGGAGTGAGGGGAGGGAAGGGCCCCCCGCGGCGCGCCTCAGGCGAGGGCGCCGGCGGAGGGGGGAGCGATCAGGGGCGGGTGACGTTGACCGAGTAGCTGCCCGACGCGGTGCCGGCCGTGCAGCCGTCGACGTAGAGCGTGTGCAGGCCGGCGCCCGCGGGGATGGTGGAGTTGATCGACGAGCGCAGGCCGCAGGCGAAGATGCCCGAGCCGCCGACGTCGTCGTTGCAGGTCGCGACCGCCGCGCGACCGGCGCTGCGCTGGTCGAGCTCGGTGTCCCAGCTCGCGCGGAAGCAGGTGCTCGCCGCGAAGGAGCCGCCCGCGAAGGCGCCGCAGGTGTACCAGTAGTAGGTGTTCTCCGGCCCGCCCGAGCAGCAGGTGCTGGTGATGCGACCGGTGCCCGAGGTGGAGCCCGCGAGCACCTGGCCGGAGCCCGCGTTGAGCGCGGTCAGCGCGCCGTTGCCCACCGGGAGGTGGTGGAAGCGGATGCTCGCCGCGCCGGCGGAGCAGCCCGAGAGCACCAGGTAGTAGGTGCCCGCGTCGAGGCGGACCATCACCTGCGACTGCAGCGTGGTGGAGCAGCCCGAGAGGCCGCCGTCGTCGTTGCACGCGAGGCCGTTGGTCAGGCCCGACGCGGTGATCGTGGTGCCGCCGCTGTTCTGGAAGAACAGGCTGGTGTCCCAGGCCGCGCCGATGGTGTCGGCGTAGACGACCTCAGGGGCGGTGAGCGTGAAGCGGTAGAACACGTCGTTGCCGCGGCTGCAGCCGCACGACGACGAGGCGCCCTCGTTGCGGGCGTTGGTGGTGTTCGCCGAGAGGATCGACGCCGGGCGGCTGGTGTCGATGACCGTGGCGGCCGTGCGGGTGTCGTTGGAGGGAGGGGTCACGCAGGCGCCGGCGCGGCAGAAGGTGCCGGTGCCGCACTGGCGGTTGCAGCCGCCGCAGTGGTTGTTGTCCGTCAGCGGGTCGATGCAGGTGCCGCAGTAGGTGCGGCCCGTGGCGCAGGTGCCCACGCCCACGCGGATCTGGTACGCGCCGGCCGAGCAGCCGTCCGCGATGACCGTGTGGAGCCCGGCGCCCGCGGGGAGCGTCGAGGTGAGGGTCGCGCGGGCGCCGCAGACGAAGCCCGTGTCGTCGTTGCAGACGTTGGGGCCGGCGGTGCGGCCGGGGCTGCGCTGCTCGAGCTCGTTGTCGATGGTGGTCGTGGTGCCGCAGGAGGTGGCGTAGAAGGTCGCCGCGGTCGCGCTGGGGCAGGTCACCCACCAGTACGAGTTGTCGGGGCCGTTGCTGCAGCCGCAGCTCGCGCTGGTGCTGGTGCCGGTGCCCGAGGTGGTGCCCGAGAGGGTCTGGACGGTGCTGGTCGGGTTGAGCTGCACCGACGGGCCGTTGCCGGCGGCGGTGTGCTGGAAGTGGATCATCGCGGGGCCCGAGGCGCAGCCCGAGAGGACGAGGTAGTAGGTGCCCGGGGCGAGGCGGGCGAGGATCTGGCTGGTGCGGCCGACGGAGCCGCCGCCGCAGAAGCCGAGGTCGTCATCGCAGGTGCGGCCGTTGGTCGTGCCCGCGTTGGTGATGTTCGCCCCGGTGGAGTTCTGAAGGAACAGCGAGGTGTCCCAGGCGGTGCCGATGGTGTCGGCGTAGATGAGCTCCGGCGCGGTGAGCGTGAAGCGGAAGTACACGTCCTGGCCGGAGGTGCAGCTGCACGTCGGGAAGGTGGTGTCGTTGGCCGCGTTGGTGGTGTCCGCGGCGAGGGTCTGGTTCGGCATGGCGAGGTTGATCACCGTCGCGCCGGTGCGCTGGTCGTTGGCCGGGGCGCTGCCGCTACGGCAGCCGCCGCCCACGCAGACCTGCCCCGTGGTGCAGGCGTTGCCGCAGCGGCCGCAGTTGGCGCGGTCGCTCTGGAAGTTGGCGCAGCGCGCGGAGGCGCCGGTGCCGCAGAGGGTCTGGCCGCTCGGGCAGGCGCAGGCGCCCGCGGCGCAGGTCTGGCCGCTGGCGCAGGCGTTGTCGCAGCGCCCGCAGTTGCTGCTGCTGGTCTGGGTGCTCACGCAGGTGGTGCCGCAGAGGGTCTGGCCGCTCGGGCAGGCGCAGGCGCCCGCGGAGCAGGTCTGGCCGGCGCGGCAGGCGGTGCCGCAGGCGCCGCAGTTGGCGCTGCTGGTCTGGGTGTTCACGCAGGCGGCGCCGCAGAGGGTCTGGCCGCTCGGGCAGGTGATGCCGCAGACGCCCGCGGTGCAGCTCTGGCCGCTCGGGCAGGCGGTGCCGCAGGCGCCGCAGTTGGTGTTGCTGGTCTGGGTGTTGACGCACGCCGCGCCGCACAGGGTCTGCCCCGTCGCGCAGGTGCAGACGCCCGCCGCGCAGCTCTGCCCGCTCGGGCAGGAGCGGGCGCAGGCGCCGCAGTTGGTGCCGCTGGTCTGGAGGTCGACGCAGGTGGAGCCGCAGCGGGTCTGGCCCGCGGGGCACGCCATGACGTCCATGACGCAGGCGCCGGCGCGGCACACGAGGCCCGACGCGCAGGCCATGCCGCAGGCGCCGCAGTTGGTGTTGTCCGTCTGCGTGTCGACGCAGGTGCCGCTGCAGCGGGTCTGGCCCGCCGGGCAGGTGGTGCCGTCGATGCAGGCGCCCGCGGTGCAGGTCTGGCCCGCGGTGCACGAGCGGCCGCACATCCCGCAGTTGGCGGCGTCGGTGTTGGTGTTGATGCAGGTGCCCGAGCAGTCGGTCTGGCCCGACGGGCACATCCGAGCGGCGCAGACGCCCGCGGTGCAGGCCTGGCCCGTGGGGCACGCGGTGCCGCAGGCGCCGCAGTTGCTGTTGTCGGTCTGCGCGTCGACGCACACGCCCGCGCAGGCGGTCTGCCCGCTCGGGCACATGGTGACCGCGCGGCAGGTGCCGGCCATGCAGGCTGATCCAGCGCCGCAGGCCATGCCGCAGGCGCCGCAGTTGGTGGCGTCGGTCTGGGTGTTGACACAGGCGCCGCCGCAGCTCGTCTGGCCGGTCGGGCAGGTCATCGGGGTGGTGCAGGTGCCGGCCACGCAGGTCTGATCGGCGCCGCAGGCGTTGCCGCAGGAGCCGCAGTTGGCGGTGCTGGTGGTGGTGTCGACGCAGGCGCCGGAGCACTCGCTCTGGCCCGCGGCGCACATGCCGGCGTCAGCGGGGGGAGTGCCGGTGTCCTCGACGGGGTTGCCGGTGTCCTCGACGGGGTTGCCGGTGTCCTTGACGGGGTTGCCGGTGTCCGTCGGGGGGGTGCCGGTGTCCGTGTCGACGATGCCCGAGTCGTCGTCGGTCACCACCGCAGGGGGGTCTTCGGTACAGCCTGCGCCAAGGGCCAGCGCGCACGCTGCCAGCCACCAGTTTCTCTTTCGAACCATAGGACAGTGATCTCCTCGCGTCGTCCCGCGCGTGACGATCACCGCGGGAGCAAAGTCGGACGCCCTCTTCGGAGGAGCGCAGGAAACCCTGCGATCCCGAGGAAAGGGCGCCACTCGGGCGCACACATCCCATGATTCGGGCATGGACGGAAGAACCCCACGGGGGGGATGTCACTGACGGGCGGAGGGGGGAGAGGCGGGGGGGCGGAGGCTCGAGGGAGCCCTCGACTCAGCCGAGGGCCTTGGTGAGCTCTCCGTTGATGCGCTCCTCGATCTTGCCCTTGAGCGCGCGCTGGATGAACGACAGCTCGATCTGCACGTGCACCGTGGTGTCGGAGATGGCGAAGGTGCCGGTCGCGGGCTTGGTGATCTTGAACACGTCGCCGTCCCAGGCGCCCTGCAGCCCGATGCTGCCGCCGATGCGCTCCAGCACCTGGTTGACCTTCTCCTTGACCGCCGTCTTGCCGAGGGTGTGATTGCGGGTGATGTCGATCGCTGCCATGGGGGTTTACTCCTGAGGGTGACGGGTCGCTTCTCTCGTCGAGGGAGGATGAGGGTCGACCGCGGCGGACGGTCGCATCGGGGCGTCGGGGGCGTCAACCCGATCGCGCGGGGTCGAGCGCGGTCACCAGGGCGTCGATGTCCTCCTCGGTGGTCGAGGGGTTGGCCACGCAGGCCCTGAGCGCGGGCCAGCGCCCGGCCACCCGGGTGTCCGACACCCAGCCGGCGCCCTCGCGGCGCAGCCTCGCGGCCTCCTTCGCGGCCACCACCTTCCCTCGCCGCATCGCCTCGCTGGCGAAGCACACCACCGGCAGCGGACCTTCTCCGTAGAGGGTCCACCCCCTCGCTCTCAGCGCCGAGCGCAGCCGCTCTCCCAGGGCCGCGCATCGCTCCACCCGCTTCGCGAGCCCGTCCCAGCCCTCCGCCGCCAGCAGCCCGAAGACCTTCAGTCCGCTCGCCCTGCGCGACCACTGGATCGTCGTCGCATAGGGGTGATCCCCCCCGGGCAGGTAAGGGGCGTCGACGGTGAACACGGCCTTCGCCAGCGCCGCGTGGGGAGAGAAGAACATCCCCGCTCCCTGCGCCACGCCCAGCCACTTGTGCGCGTCCCAGGTGAGCGAGTCGGCGCGCTCCACGCCTTCGAGGCAACGCTTCAGCGAGGGCGAGAGCAGCGCCCCGGCGCCCCACGCTCCGTCGACGTGCAGCCACAGCCCCTCGGCGGCCGCGAGCTCGGCCAGGGGCCCAAGCGGGTCGATGGCCCCGGTGCTGGTGCTCCCCGCGGTGGCCACGATCATCATCGGGCGCCGCCCCTGGGAGCGGTCGTCGGCGATGGCCCGCCGAAGGGCGCGGAGGTCCATCCGGAAGGAGCGGTCGCAGGCGACCTCGCGGCACCCGCTGCGCCCGAGGCCGGCGATCTGCACCGCGCGCAGCACCGAGCCGTGGGCCTCCGCGGAGCGGTACACCACGGGCCTCTCGGGGAGCGACGCGACGCCCTCCTCGACGCTCTCCGGGAAGGCCCGCGCGAGGGCGAAGAGCACCGCCGTGAGGTTGGCCTCGGCGCCCCCGGTGGTGAAGGTCGCGTGGGGGTCGCGGGTCCATCCGACGAGGGCGGCGAGGGCTCGGAGGACGTGGCGCTCCAGCTCGACGGCCATCGGGGCGGCGCCCCACACGGCGAGCGAGGGGTTGTGCATCGCGACCAGGGCCTCGACGGCCACGCCGCCGGGGTCGACGCGCGGCTGGAAGAGCCCGTAGTGGCGAGGGTGCGCGGCCTCGAGGGCGTAGGTGGAGAGCCAGCGGTGGAGGGCGGCGATCCAGTCGGCGTCGGCGACCGGCGCGCGGAAGTCCCAAGGGGCGAGCTCGGCGCGGGCCACCGAGGGGGGAGGGATGTGAGAGAGGGGGCGCTCCCGGGCGGACTCGATCCACGCGTCGGCGCGGTCGCGGAGGGCGACCAGGAGGGAGACGAGGTCGGGGGGAGGAATCAGGCCTTGGCGGCCTTGGCAGCGCGGGTCTTGCGAGAGCTGGCGACCTTCTTCGGGCGGGCGCGGCGCTCGGCGCTCTTCAGCTGATCCCAGAGGCGGGGAAGGGGGTGGCGCTCGAGCGAGGTCTTGTAGTCGCCGTCCTTGCCATGGCCCTCGGCGGTGGCGATGGCGGAGATGAGCTCCGCGCGCGACGCGAAGCGCTGGCCGACCTCGGTGAGCAGCGCGTGGAGGCGGACGAGCTGGCGGTTGGAGAGCCGGGCCCAGCCGTCTTCCTTGGAGAAGCGGTTGATCCAGAGGGCGTCGGTGGCGAGCGCCTTGACCTTCTCGACGAGCTCGGACTTCGAGCCGGCGAGGGTGAGGGCCTTGGCGATGGGGGCGTTGGTCGACATGGTGGCTGGTGCTTCCTTGGGTTCACGGGGGGCCGCTACTGGCCATGCCGCGTTAAGGGGCGCTGGAGCTATCACGGCCGCTCTCCACGGCGCAAGTCCCCCGGTCGCGCGTGGGGGGAGGCGCTTGAAACCCGGTGTGCCGGGGGTGTTCTATACGGAGATGCTGCGCTGGGGAGTGGGGCTGGTGGTCTTCGACATGGCGGGTACCACCGTGCAGGACGACGGGATGGTGCTGGAGTGCTTCGTCGCGGCCGCGGAGTACGTGGGGCTCCGGGTGTCGCGAGAGGAGCTCAACGACCGCATGGGACTCTCGAAGATCGCGGTCTTCGACGAGCTCTCCCGGCGCCAGGTGGGACCGGGCCGTGACGAGGAGGCGAAGGCACTGCGAGACCGCGGCTACGAGGCCTTCTGCCAGGTGCTGGAGGGGGCCTACGCCCGAGCCGGGGTGGCGCCCATCCAGGGGGCCGAGGCGACCTTCGCGTGGCTTCACGCGCACGGCGCCAGGGTGGCGCTCAACACGGGCTTCTACCGCCGGGTCACGGACATCATCGTCCGGGGGCTGCGCTGGGAGGACAAGGTCGACGCCGTGGTCTGCGTCGACGACGTGCGGCAGGGGAGGCCTGCGCCGTACATGATCCACGAGGCGATGCAGCGCTGCGGGGTGCACGGGGTCGACGAGGTGGTGGTGGTGGGCGACACCCCATCGGACATGCACGCCGGGCGCAACGCCGGGGCCCGCGCGGTGGTGGGCGTCACCAGCGGCTCTCACACCGCATCGACGCTGCGGCGCCAGCCCTCGACGCACGTGCTGCCGAGCGTCCGAGAGCTGCCGGAGATGATCGAGCGCCTCGGTCGGCTGAAGCGCTGACGGCGCCCCAGCGCCCGGAGGTGACACCGGCCGTGCCCTCATGGCATCACGCGGACCCATGAGCCTGCTCCCCGCCCGCAACGCGTCACGCCCCGGAGACGACCCCATCTTCGCCCTCAACCGCGAGGCCATGCAGCGCAAGGCGGCGGGAGAGCGCATCGTCAACGCCACGGTGGGGGCGCTGCTGGAGGACGACGGGCGGCTCGCGGTGCTGCCCTCGGTGGTCGAGGCGCTGCGGGAGGTTCCTCCCCTGAAGGCGGCGGCGTACGCGCCCATCGCGGGGGCGCCGGAGTTCCTGAACGCCGTCATCCGAGACCTGCTGGGCGGGAGCTCCCTCGCCGACTGCGCGACCGCGGTGTCCACCCCCGGCGGCACGGGCGCGCTGCGGCACGCGGTGTCGACCTTCCTCGAGCGCGGCCAGTCGCTGCTCACCTCGTCGTTCTACTGGGGGCCCTACGCCACCATCTGCGACGAGCACGAGCGCACGGTGACGACCTTCCCGATGTTCGGAGAGCACGGGGGCTTCGACCTCGACGGCTTCCAGCGGGGCCTCGACGAGACCGCGGCGAAGCAGGGGCGGGTGCTGGTCTTCCTCAACGACCCCTGCCACAACCCGACGGGCTACTCGATGAGCGAGGCCGAGTGGACGGCCGCCTCGACGATCCTCGCGGGGGTTGCGAAGCGCGTCCCCACGACGGTGCTCGCGGACGTGGCCTACCTCGCCTACGCGAAGGACACCCGCTCCTTCCTCAAGCACCTCGAGCCGCTGGCCGAGCGGGCGGCGGTGCTCTTCGCCTGGTCGGGCAGCAAGGCCTTCACCCAGTACGGGCAGCGCATCGGGGCGCTGGTCGCGTGCACCCACGACGCCGCCGCGCGCGACGCCATGCAGCGGGCGCTGGCGTGGGCCTGCCGCGGCACCTGGAGCAACTGCAACGCCGCGGGGCAGTACGCGGTCGCGCGGTGCCTCACCGACGCCCCGCTCAAGGCGAAGGTCGACGGCGAGCGAGACCGGCTGCGCGACCTGCTCGACGCGCGCGTGGCGGCCTTCAACCGGGCGGCGGAGGGCACGTCGCTGAGGTACCCGCGCTACGACGGCGGGTTCTTCGTGACGGTGTTCTCGCCGGAGGCGAAGGCCCACGCGGAGAAGCTGAAGGCGCGAGGGGTCTTCGTGGTGCCTTCGGCGGGCGCCCTGCGGGTGGCCCTCTGCGGGGTGGCCCAGTCGGACGTGGCGACGGTGGTGGGCGCCATCGACGAGGTGCTGCGCGGGGCCTGAGCCCGGCCGCCGCCATTGCCGCTCCGGGGTGTATCATCACCCTCATCGGAACCTTTCCGCTCCCCGAAGGTCATACCCGCCGATGGCGACCATGAACACCGCGACCACCGTTGACGACATCCCGACGCCGCCGCGCCCCGGGGAGGCCGACGCCCTCGACGAGGTGCTCGTCGGGCTCTCCGCCCCGCCGCGCGCTCGCCGTCGCATCCTGGCAGTCCTGCTCTCGGCGATCCCCGTGGCGGCGCTCTTCCTGGCGTCGCAGATGATCGACGACGTCCGCTACGCCATGGCCCCGACCTCGGCGGTCTCCCTGGGCGACGGCCGCAGCGCCGACCCGGCGAGCGTCGGGCTCAACCACTACGTCACCCTCACCGCCTCGCCCTCCATGGCCGGCGCGGTCACCTACTCCCGGCTCCTCTGGCCGGGAGAGCACCTGGTGTTTCCCATCGCGGGGCGCGACGGCACGCCCATCTACGTGCAGGTCTCGCAAGACGGCGCGCAGGCGATGGCGAGGGGGGAGTTCCAGGGGAGGCTCACCCGCTTCGGCGGGGCAGGCGGGCGGTACGCGGGCGTCGGGGAGTACCTCCACCGCTCGCTGCGCGCGCCGGTCAGCGCCGACACCTGGCTGCTGGTCGACGGGGCCACGCCGACGCGCAACCTCTGGGCACCGCTCCTCGTCACCCTGCTGCTGGCCATCGCCCTCAGCGACCTCGGCCTGCTGTTCAAGCTGTTTCGCCCGAACCGGGAGTGAGCGCTGACCGCGGCCCTCGCGAGCGGTCGCGCGAACGATCCAGCCCGGGTATGGTCTCCGGCGCATTCACCGCTTCGCTGGAGGGTCATTGATGGGCGACGCCGCAGGAACATTCACCACTGACGACCTCGTCGCGCTCCTCGCCGACGCCGGGGAGGTCGACGCGGGCGTCGAGGTGCTCGAGGCGATCCGCGCCCACGACCAGGCCTCCGCCCAGACGATGCGGCTGCAGGCCAGGCTCTTCGCCGCCGAGGCCCCGGACGCCGGGCGGCGGCGCGAGGTGCTGCTCCGCCTCCGCGACGGGCGCGTCGACGGGCTCGCCCGGGAGGGCGCGCTGCTCGAGGCCTGCGTGGCGCTGCGGCTTCTCAACCGGGAGTTTCCCGAGGAGCCCATGTGGGCCGAGAAGCTGAGCCGCATCGAAGACCTGCTGCTGCCGCTGCCCAACCTCCACGGCGACGCGAGGCGCGCGGACGTCGACGCCCTCATCGCCCTCGGCCGCACCCGAGAGGCGTGGGAGCTCCTCCGGGAGATGGTCACCGACTCGCCCAACGAGCTCGAGCTCTCTCGGCGCGCCGACGCGCTGCGGGCGCTGCTCTTCGAGCCGATGCACACCCGGCCCTATCGGGAGGGCGAAGAGCAGCCCGCCCGGCTGACGGACCCCGACGAGGCCCTCGCCCAGGCCGAGCAGGACGTCGCGGGGGGCGACCTGCGCGGCGCCCTGCGTCGGCTCGACCACATCGCTCCCTCCAGGGCCGATGCGGCGCGCTGGGTGCGCTACCGCGACGCGCTCGACGAGCTGGTCTCGGTGCTCGAAGCCGACGACGGTCTCGAGCAGGGCTCCAACGAAGAGGAGACCGCGCGCATCGGGGGCGCCGAGGTGGTCGACCTGAAGATCCGCGCGGGCGCGCTGCGAGAGGCCCGCGAGGACGCGGTGCGCCGGCTCGCGACGCACCCCGGCGCCACGGAGGAGAGCCTGCTGCTGCGGCGCATCTCGGCGCTCGACGAGCTGCTGGGCGGGCCGACCCGCTCGGCGGTGGTGGCCGCGCCGCCGCCGGTGGTGGCCGCGCCGTCGCCCGCGGTGCCCGCGGCCTCCATCGAGGTGGAGATCGTGCGCGACCCGCCGGGGGCCCACGACGATGACGACCCGACGAAGCGCCGCGTCTCGCTCCCCTCGGCGCCCGAAGGCGTGGTCGAGGTGAAGCGCCGGCGCATCGTGCGGCTCGGCGAGGGCTGAGCGGTCCTACTGCAGCGTCGGGGCGCCCAGCGCGTCGAAGAGCGCGAGGGCCATCTGCTTGCGGTCGCCGGCGCTGTCGTCGAGGCCGGGGCTCACGCAGGCCGGACACCCGTGGGCGCAGGGGCAGTCGAGCACCAGCGAGCGGGCGCGGGAGAGCAGCGCGTCGCGTCGCTCGAAGGCCCGCTCGGCGAGGCCCACGCCGCCGGGCGCGGCGTCGTAGAGGAAGAGCGTCGGCGACACCACCCCGGGGTCGTCGTCGGCCGCGGGGAGCAGCTCGATGGAGGTGCCGAGGTCCTGCGGGGAGCACATGAGCGCGAGGCTGGCGATGGAGCGCAGCGCGTGGCCGAGGCCCCGCAGTCCGTCGAGCACGCGGGCGCGTCCGCTCACGTCGCCTTCGCCGTCCACGCGGGCGCACGCGGCGTCGAAGCGGTCGGCGGGGAGGGAGATCCAGCAGGCGTCGGTCTCGATGACGAAGGGGGGCAGGTCGAGGCGGTCCTGCCCGAGGTGCTCGTGGGTGTGGAAGCGCACCCGGCGGAAGCCGGTGACCTCGGTGGTGACCTGCACCTCGCCGAGCGTCGCGGTGGGGCCGTCGGACTCCGCCACCAGGGCTTCGGTCTCCTCGGCGTGCAGCACGTCGAGACGGGTGCGGGTGATGGCCTCGGTGAACCAGTCGTGCGGAGAAGGGATCACCACCGCGCGCCGCCCCTCCAGGTCGAGCGACTCCACCAGCCAGGGCGCTCCCTCGTGCTGGTAGATCGCGCGGGCGTGGAGCTGGAGCAGGGCGCTGCGGTGGTCGAGCTCCGCGAGGGTGCGCTGGGTGTCCTTCTCGATCACGGCCACGCGCACCTCGCTGATGGAGCGCAGCGAGACCCGCTGCGCGGGGTAGTCGGTGGCGATCCAGGTCCAGCGGCTGTTGCTCTGGTGGATGGAGCCCTCCTCGGCGAGCACCGCGAGCGCGTCGGCGGTGGCGTCCGCGGAGAGCTCGCCGTACGACTCCTTCGCGGCGAAGGGCAGCTCGAAGGTGGCGCAGCGCAGGTGCTGCAGCAGCAGCTCGACGTTGTTGGGGTCGACCCTCGCCTCCTCGATGGGCGCCCCGAGAATCCAGCGGGGATCGCGCGCGAGGTACTGGTCCACCGGGGCGGCGGAGGTGACCAGCAGCGCGAGCGAGGACACGCCGCGGCGGCCCGCGCGGCCGAAGCGCTGCCAGAGGGCGGCGAGGGTCCCCGGGTAGCCCGCGCAGACGACCGCGTCGAGGTCGCCGAGGTCGATGCCGAGCTCCAGCGCGGAGGTGGCGATCACGCAGCGCACGTCGCCGTCGCGCAGGCCCTTCTCGATGCGACGGCGCGTCTCCGGGAGGTAGCCGCCGCGGTAGGCCTGCAGCGCCTCGTCGGGGACGCCCTCGGGGCGCAGCCGGTCGCGCAGGTAGCGGAGCATGGTCTCGACGGCGTGGCGCGATCCGCCGAAGACGAGGGTGGGCACCTGCGCTCGCACGAGGTCGGCCGCGAGGCGCACGGCGGAGCGGGTGTAGCTCGCCCGGACGCCGAGCTCGGGGTTGATGACCGGCGGGTTGTAGACGACGACGTTGCGGGGGCCGACGGGAGCGCCCGAGCGGTCGATGGTGACGACCGGGGCGCCGATCATCCGGGCGGCGTGGGCGCCCGGGTTGCCGAGCGTGGCCGAGGCGCAGAGGAAGACCGGGTCGCTGCCGTGGAAGCGCGCGATGCGACGGAGCCGACGGAGGACGTTGGCGACGTGCGAGCCGAAGACGCCGGTGAGGGCGTGGAGCTCGTCGACGATGACGAAGCGCAGCGAGGAGAAGAAGCGCGACCAGCTCGCGTGGTGAGGGAGCATCCCCCCGTGGAGCATGTCGGGGTTGGTGATGACCACGTTGGCGCGATCCCGGGCGCGGCGCCGGGCGTCGCCGTTGGTGTCGCCGTCGTAGGTGGCGACCACCGCGTCGAGGCCGGAGGCGTGGAAGAGGGCGCCGAGGCTGTGCTCCTGGTCGCGGGCGAGGGCCTTGGTGGGGAGCAGGGCGAGGGCGCGGGCGCCGGGCTCGGCGGCGAGGCGCTCGGCGAGCGGCAGGCTGAAGCAGAGGGATTTGCCCGACGCGGTGGGCGTGGCGACGACGAGGTGACGGCCCGCCCGGGCGAGGTCGAGGGCCTCGCGCTGGTGGCGGTAGAGGGAGGTGATCCCCCGGGCGCGGAGGCCGGCGCGCACGGCCTCGGGGAGGTCGGCGGGGAGCGGGACGGCGTCGGGTTCGGTGGGGTCGAGCGTGCGGTCGAGGGCGAGGTCGCGGCGGATGGCGTCGTCGTGACGCCAACGGTCGAGGACGGCGTCGACGCCGCGGGAGCGCTGCCAGGGTGCGCGGGCCATAGGAAGAGGGCAGGGAAGGTAGCGCGAACGGGGGCGACGCGGGGGGAGAGCTCGCGCGGCGCCGAGGGAGGGTCAGAGCCGACCCAGGGCGCGCAGCTCGCGACCCAGGCGAACGATCTCGCCCTCGCCCTGGCGCAGCGCGCCCGGGGAGGTGTGCACCGAGTAGCGGCCCAGCACGAGGTCGTGAGGGTGCTTCACGGCCGATCCGACGATGAGGTCGGTGGCGACCGCGGCCTCGAAGCGGAGCGCGCCGTCGCCCTCGGCGAACACCACGAGCTCGCCTTGCGCGACGGGCTCCGGGCCGACGAGGGCGCCCGTGTGAACCGCCGCGAAGGCCACCGTGTGCCCGGCCGGGGGCTGGTACGTCCACCGCTCGCCCGCCGCGAGCGACACGGCCAGGTAGGTCATGCCCTCCGGCGACGGCACCGGGCTGGTCACCTCGCCCAGGCGGCCGAGGATCACCCGCGCCGGCCCCACCGTCGGGACCTCCGAGGGCGCGAGGTAGCGGCTCTCCGTGGGCCCGTTCTCGAGCGCCGCCGGCAGGGCCACCCAGAGCTGGTAGCCCCGCAGCGTGCCCGCCCCGGCGGCCCCGCCGGTGTGCCAGACGCCGCCGCCGGCGCGCATCCACTCGACGCCGCCCGCGGGGATGACCCCCTGCGAGCCGTTGCTCTCCTCGTAGCTCGCCGCGCCCTCGAAGAGGTAGCTCACCGTCGCGATGCCCGAGTGCGGGTGCCAGCCCATCTGCATCGGCCCGGCGCCGCGCAGCTCGATGCGATCGAGGAACACGAAGGGCTTGAGCAGCTCGCCCAGGTCCGACGGGCTCATCAGCCGCGTGATGCCGCCGTGCCCCATGCCGCGGGTGCGCCGCACGCTGCGCCGCTCCGCTCCGTCCACCAGCCCGGAAAGTCCGCTGTCCATGTCGTTCAACTCCGCTCTGCCGGGCGATGGCCGCCCGGTCGACCGTCAGGATGGGCCTCGAAGGCATCGTACGGAAGCGGCGCGAATGAACGGCACCTGCTCACCAACGATGCACCGAGCGGCGTGCCCATACCCGCGACCCGCCCTTCGCACCACGGCTCCCCGGCACATGGGCCCTGCAACTCCGGCGGGCGTAGTACCTCCCGGGGGGGGGTGGAGCCATGGGCGGCATTGGCGCCCGCGCAGCCGTTGCGGCTACGGACGAGCTGCTCGCAACATCTGCGCGACCCATGATCCCCGCGGCCTCGATGACGCGATCCCGCGCTCCGCGCCCCACCGGCGGGACCGTCGCCCGTCTCGACACCCCCGTGACGCATCGGGCGGGGGCGAGGGCGGAGGGGTCGGCTGCCCGGCGATCTTCTCGATAATCGAGAGAATGGCCACACTGCGCGTCCCCGAGGGGCCCCGCCGACACGCCCGGCCGCCGAGGGAACACATGCGTCGGAGGGGTCCACTGTCCGCCATCGCGACAGTCGGAATACTGACAAATCTCACAACGGACCGTCGGTCTCATGACAAGTCGGTTCTGGCAACATCGGAATCGTGACAGCGGAATCGTGCCGGGTGCTGGCACCAAACTTCCATAGGAGCCCGTTGCGGGTCGAGTCGTCCGGCAGTCTAAGGGCGCTGCGGAGCCTCGACGTCATCAGACAAACCTTCTCCGTGATTCACGGAATGGATGCATCTCATGCTGGATCAGGCGACATCCGAGACCGCTCCGACTCCCCACTCTGGCGCTCGCATGACCGATGAACTCGCGCGCCGGTACCTCGCGCGGGTGACCGTGCACGCCCGGCGGATGGCCCGTCGGCTCCCTCCGCACGTCTCCCTCAACGACCTCATCAGCGCGGGCCTCCTGGGCGCGGTCGAGGGTTATCTCCGCTTCGATCCAGAGCGCGCGGAGACCCTCGATGCCTTCATCGATCATCGCATCCGGGGAGCGCTCCTCGACGAGCTCCGCCGGGCCGACCCGCTCAGCCGCGCGCAGCGCCACTTCGCCCAGCAGCTACGCCGCGTCACGCGGGCCGCCAACGACTCCGACCTCGCTTGTGACGAGTCGGTCGCGAAGGCCCTGGGGCTGAGCCTCGCGGAGTTCCGATCGCGCGTCGCCCAGATCCACGCCGCGGCGACGATACAGGGCGCGGACTGCGACGAGCGCGTCGCGGAAGAGACCGTGATGCCCGACGACGAGGTCGCCAGGAGGCAGGAGCGCAGGCGCCTCGCCACCGCGACGGAGCTCCTCCCGCCGCGAGAGCGCGAGCTGCTGCGACTGCACTACGAGGAGGGGCATAACTTCCGCGAGATCGGCGGCCGCTTCAGCGTCTCCGAGTCGCGCATCTCCCAGCTCCACACCCACGCCATCCAGAACCTCCGGACGATCCTCTCGGCCTGAGCGAGGCGCTGCCATCCATCCCATCACGAGATGACGCTCCGGCGATATCGAGACGGGATTGAGGCGTTCGTCGTGTCAATCGATATCAATCCACGCATGGACGGCCATGGCCCTGAGGTCATGTCGTCTCTTCGCTGGTCATATCTCAGTGTCGGGAGAAAAGACGGATTGTCGCTCAACTCCTCGCCGCGAGGGTCGATAATACGGGATAACAAGCTCCCGCCGATTCATGCCCGCTTTCTTCGGTAGGCGTCTCAGGGGCATCGGCTCGGATCTCACGCGATAGAGTCACAAGGGGGCGAAGACGCTCATGGAAGAGTTCACGAAGCTGGCGACCGGGACGATGGTGGCCGGGCGCTACCGGATCCTGAAGGTGCTCGGCACGGGCGGCATGGGGGCGGTCTACCAGGCCGAGGACACCCACTCCTCCAGGACGGTCGCCCTCAAGACGCTTCGATCCGACCGGTACGACCGGTACGACCTCGTGACCCGCTTCGAGCGGGAGGCCTACGCCGAGGCGCGCATCGGCCACCCGAACATCGTGGGCGTCCACGCGCTCGGTCACGACGACGCGCTGCGCACGCGCTTCATCGTGGAGGAAGAGCTGCGGGGCGCGGACGTGGCGGGGTGCCTCGACGAGCTCGGGAGCCTCTCGGCGCTCTCGGCCATCGCGATCGCGCTGCCCGTGATGGATGCCCTCATCGCCGCCCACGCGGCGGGCGTCATCCATCGGGACATCAAGCCCGAGAACGTGTTCCTTCACGAGATGGACGATGGCACCGTCGTGCCCAAGGTCATCGACTTCGGCATCGCCAAGCTGACCGACGGGCTCGGTCACAGGAGGAGCACCGAGACGGGCATGGTCTTCGGCACGCCCTGGTACATGTCTCCCGAGCAGGCCGTCGGCGACAGCGCCATCGACGCGCGCACGGACGTCTGGAGCGTCGGCGCGATGCTCTACGAGATGGTCTGCGGGGCGCCTCCCTTCCGGGGCAGCAACCCCAACGCCGTGATGGCGCAGGTCATCTACGGCCGCCCGACGCCGCTGCAGCACCACTGGCCCGAGGTCCCCGCCGACCTCCAGGAGGTGATCCACAAGGCCCTCGAGCGCGACCGCGAGAAGCGCCACGCCACGATGAGGGAGTTTCGCGACGCGCTCGTCGCGCACAGCCTGTGGCGGGACGTCACCCCGGAGATCGCCCAGAGCCTGCTCCCCCGGCCGAGCTCCTTCGTGGGCATCAGCGAGGTGCTCCCGCCGGAGTTCAGGGACGGCTCCGGTGAGCGCATGCGCTCGCCCCTGTCGGCGCGCACCGGCGAGGAGGCCGCGTGGCCGAGCGAGGAGGCCTTCGAGCTGCTCCCGCTGGTCTCTACCGCGCCGCCGGACCTCGTCGCCCCGTCGCTCCCTGGTGACCCCGCGGCCAGTCCGGTGGAGAGCCCGCGGCCGCGGGTGGAGTTCGGCCCCGCGAAGCCCACTGCCCGGATCCCAGGCCGGTCGCCGTGGCTCGCGACCGCGGCGAACTTCGTCCTCGCCCTCTTCAGCGGGGCCGCCGTCGCCTTCGGCGTGATGCCCTCGATCGAGTCGCCGCTCTCCCCTCCGCATCACGGCGGCTGCTGCGATCGCTGATACGTGTTGCCGACGTCGTCGGTGGTCACCGTGGCGAGGCCGCCCTCCGCCACCACCCGCAGGTCGCCGGTGAGCACCCTCGTGCGGAAGCGCCAGCCCGCCGGGGGCTGCAGCCTCGCCCCGAGGTCGGCCAGCGAGGCCTCGGTCTGCGCCTCGCGCTGCACCGTGTACGACTGCATCACGAACACCCGGCTCATCGGGTCGATGAGCTCGTACACGCGCCCCCCGGCGGCGAAGCGCACCGTCGTGTCGCGGCGCACGGTGCGCTCGGTGTACGGCGACGAGCCCGCGGCGGCGACCGCGATGGGCAGCTCGATGCGCCCCGCCACGCGCATCGGGATGCCGCCCACGGAGCGCACCGCCGGGTCTTGCACCACCGCGCTCTCGAAGGCGTCGATGGTCCAGTAGCGAGGGCCGTTGATCACCGCCACCGCGACGCCGAGCTCGGCCCGCAGCCCCGCGACGGTGAGCCCGCGCCACGCCGCGTCGGGGCACTCGTTGAGCCCGTAGGTGTTGTAGACGTCGAGCGCCACGGTCGCGCCGGTGACCGCGCCCGCGAGCACCTCGCAGTAACGGCGTCCGCGTACGTCGCGCGAAAAATCTACGTCCGCGGCGGCGGTCGCGTCTGTCGAGGCGGCGTCGTGCGCCCCGGCGTCGGCGACCGGCGTCGACTCCGAGCCGCACCCGAACAACACCAGCGAACACACGAGAGGCATCAGGGACTTCATGGACGGCGATGTTTGTATTCATACAAACACACGTCAAGTTGTCATTGCGTGCGGGGGTATGGAGTGTGGCGAATGTAATGGTTCATCGGTGAAAGTTGCTCGGTTGGCGTTGGGTTTTGCGCAACGGTTCATCGATGGCACAAGCCGCTTGTTTGACGCTAGGGTGAGCGCCAGCGCGCGAACGTAACAGTTCATCGTTGGGGCAAGACGCCTGTTTGACGCTGGTGGCTTGCGTCGTGATCTGTCCTGAACCGCTACTCGCGAGGCGCCCTGCGAAGGCGGGCTGAGCGGGCGGACAAGGTGACACCGTCGCGCGCGGCGCCGTATGGTCGCGCCGATGTTGCGGCGGTCAGCGATGGGCTCGGTGGTCAGAGGTCTGGGCGGGGTTCGTCCCGCGGTGGGCGGGGCGTTGCTCGCGGGCGCGCTCGGCCTCGGCTGCGATGCGCCGCCGGCGGTGCCCACGCCCGCGGAGATCTTCGATCCTCGACCGGGGCACAACTTCGCGGCGCCCACGGGCGAGGTGAGCATCCGGGCGATCACCGACCGCACGGTGTGCTTCACCACCGACGGCACGATGCCCGACCTTCGCGACGGGGCCTGCGTCGGTGCGACCACGGCGCGGCTCTCCGCGGAGCATCGCATCCGCCTCGACTGCGGCGGCGACACGTCGGCCACCTCCATCCGGGGCATCAAGCTCGCGTTCGACTGGCCCTCGACCGACGGGAGCCTGGTGCAGATCGTGGCGGGCAACTTCACGCTCGACTGCACGCCGCCGGCGCTCGACAGCGACGGCGACGGCGTGCCGAACGGCATGGACAACTGCCCCATGGCCGCCAACCGCGACCAGGCCGACGCGGACATGAACATGATCGGCGACGCGTGCGAGGCGATGGGCGCGCCGGACGCCGACCGCGACGGCCGACCCGACGCCGCGGACAACTGCCCGAGCGTGTGGAACGTCAACCAGGGCGACGACGACCGCGACGGCGCCGGCAACGTGTGCGACCCGACGCCGCGCGGCCCCGATGTGCTGCCGTGGACCAACGGCACCCTGGCGCGGGCCTTCGTCGCGTGGAAGGACGAGCTCCAGTGCAGCCTGAACGGCTGCAGCAACCCGAGCGGCGCCGGCCGATGGAGGGGTGGCTGCGAGCACGGCGGAACCATCGAGTGGGACGTCTCGCTCAGCGGGTTTCGCGTGGTCAGCCGGTTCACCTACCAGGGCTGCGACAACACGGTCACCATCCCGGTGCACGACTACGCGCGAGACCCGCGCGGCACCGACCCGGCGGCGACGCGGATGTTGCCGGTGCGCCTCACGGGCAACGGGACCTTCTCTCAGGACATCGACTTCGGCGGCAACGGCACCGAGAGCGGGACGGTCATGGTCACCGGCGCGTTCACCGGGACCGTGGTCTCTCACATCCAGATCCGCGACTCGGCGCGCGCGCCGGGCGGGTACTTCTCCGTCGCCTGCTCGGAGGACCCCATCGACCAGGAGATGTGCGCCCCGAGAAACCTCCTGGTGAACTACCTGTACTCCGACTGGCGCTGCGAGCCCGGTGGATGCCCGATGACCCCCGCGGCCCTCGTCGACAGCGACGGCGACGGCGTCTTCGACGACTACGACAACTGCCCGAGGGCAGCCAACCCGACGCAGGCCAACGCCGACTTCGACCGCGAGGGCGACGCGTGCGACGCGTCCACCAGCGTGACGGACACCGATCGCGACGGCGTGCCCGACGAGGGCGACAACTGCCCGATGGTCGCGAACCCCATGCAGCAGGACGCGGACATGGACGGCCAGGGCGACGCCTGCGACGCGCCTCCCACGAGCGTGGAGACGTTCTCGCTGCTCCAGGTGAAGCTCGGTCGGTGCCTCTACGACGACGGGAGCGACGTGCGATCGACGACGCGCTGCGACCGCGCGCAGCGCAACCAGCAGTGGGAGCTCATCGACGTGGGCCGCAGCCGCCGGGTGTTTCGCAACCTGGCCTCGATGCGCTGCCTCGCCGCGTCGAGCTGGGTCGGCAGCATCGACATGGCCGCCTGCGACCAGGGCAGCGCCAGCCAGCAGTGGACCCTGGAGCGCTACGACCAGGGCGGCTTCGACATGCGGTACCCGCTGCGGCTGCACAGCGCGGCGTTCAACTTCTGCCTCTACACCGACGGCACCAACAACGTGTACGCCTCGCAGGGCAACTGCGGGCTGCTCGGCACCGAGAGCGGCCGCAAGGTCGGCATCTACCCGGGCGGCGACTTCTCGATGGCGCCGCTGCAGCCGTAGAGCGCCTCGACGGAACCTTCCCGGCCGCCGCGGTGTCGGTCAGACAACGCCGTGCTGCACTCTCGCTTGCTCTCCCTCGTCGCGCTCGCTGTCCTGATCCTCCCGCGCCCGGCGAGGGCGCAGTGCACGCTCGTCGGGGACGCGGTCGTGGGCGCGGTGAGGGTGCCTGGCGCCGACGGTCCCTTCAGGCTGCGGGAGCGGGCGCGCGTGGTGCTGCGTGGCGCCGTGGCGCGCGTCGAGGGCGTCGCTCCCATCGCCTTCGAGGGCACCGCGCCCGCGGGGGCGGTGACCCTGTTTCTGCGAGCGCCGCAGCGCATCGGCGGCGTCGTCGGAATCGGCGCGGGACTCCCCTTCGTCGCCTCGCGCGCCGACGGCCCGTGGGTGATCGGAACCGTCCGCAGCCCCGCCGGGCTCACCGTGGGAGGGGTGTCGGTTCCGTGTGCGGCGCTCACCCTCGAGGCGCCTGCGACCGCGTTGGCGGCGGCGCCCGTTCCAGAGCACCGGGCCAACCCCCGATGGATCCCGCACACGACGGCGCGCGAGGTCTTTCGCTGCACGGAGCGCGGAGGGGCCCGAGGCTGCGCCACGGTGAACCTCGGGCGGTGTCAGCCCATCGGGGACGGCTCGGTGTGCGGGTATCACCCGCCGGGCGGGGCGCTGACGGTCTTCGCCGCGCCCTCCGAGGGGCCCGGCGTGCGGAGGGTGCGGGTGCGGGCGACGCGCGACATCGTGTTCGCCGACGAAGACCGCCGGGGGCCGTGGCTCCTGGTGCGCTCGCGCTCCTACTCCGGGGAGGTGCTCGTGGTGCGAGGGTGGGTGCGCGCCTCGGACGTGCTGTGGCGCCAGGAGACCCCGCCCCATCTCCTGTCGAGCCCCGGAGGCGTCGCGACGGCGGGCTGGGGCGTCGCCGGGGACGTGCGACGGGGGTACGGCGAGATCAACCCGGGGAGCGCGGTGATGTCGCGCGACGGGACGCGCTGGGGCGCGACCGCGGGCCCGTGGTGCGCGCAGGTGTTTCAGTGGGAGGGGCAGGCGACGCTGGCGGTGCCGATCCCCGGGGCGGCGCCGGTGATGGCCAGGGTGCGCCCGGAGGACGTGCGGTGGGTGGATCGCTGCGAGGCCGTCGAGGCGTCGCGATAGCCTAGAAGGCGGCGTCGTCGGCGTTGCCCGTGTTGCGGGCGCGCTTCAGCTCGAGCGTCCAGGTGCCGGTGGTGGCGTTGAACTGCGCGAGCGCTCGCACGTCGGCGCGCGAGCCCGACGGCAGCCGCGAGTACACCCCGGGGAACGAGTCTCCCGCGGCCCAGGTGAGCGCCGGGTTGAAGGGCGTCGCGTCCCAGACCCAGAGCGGTCCGTTGACGACCCCGCGGCCTGCGGCGGAGACCGCGGGCATGGAGCCTGGCAGGGTGGCGGTGCCGGGTTCGACGTAGGCCGAGATGCCGACGTCGTCGAGGCGGCCGTTGTTGGTGCTGCCGTTGAGGGTGCCGTCGTCGATCCACTGGTCGTCGGCGGTCTGCGAGGGCGCGGTGCGGGCGGCCTTCCAGTGCCAGACGTCCCAGGTGGCGCCCATCGGCGCGGCCATCCCCGCCGGGACCGTGCCCGCCGCCGCATGGCAGCCCGACACGCAGCCGCCCGTCGCGAAGCCCGGGTCGTTGATCGGGAACATCAGGTACGCCCGGTCCTCGTCGCCGCTGCGCGACCAGGTGGTGCCGTTGTACGCGTACTGCCGGCGCGCGGTGCTCGCGCCCACGGTCTGCGATCCCTCGGTGGTCTCCGTCCAGCGGGCGAAGAAGTAGATGTACTGGCTGTCATAGACAGACCGCAGCGTCGCCGTCGCGATGCCCGGGGTGCCCGTTCCGATGAGCAGCGGGACCGCGCTCTCGAAGTTGCCCCACGCGGCGACGCCGTCGTCGCGGCCGTCGATCTGCGGCGGTCGCGCGACCCGGGTCGACACGATGCGAGAGGACGACGCGGTGGTGCCGTCGAAGTCGAGCGTCAGGACGTTGGCCCCGCGGTGCGAGGCGCCTCCGGAGTTGTTGGAGAGGGCGAAGGCGAAGCTCGTGTCGGTGGGGGGCGCGATCGCCGGTGCGCCGGCCGGACCCGTCGCGCCCGCCGCGCCCGCTGGACCCGCCGCGCCGGCAGCTCCCGCCGCGCCCGCCGGACCCGTCGCGCCCGCTGGCCCCGTCTCTCCCGCACAGCCCATCAGCAGTGCCGCGGTGACCAGAGCCGAAAGTTGAACTGTTGATCGCATCGTCAATCTCCGGTGTCCTGCCGAGATGGGGAACAACGCACAGACGCGCCCTCCGACGGACTCAAGGGAGAGGTCTTCGGAGCGATCTGCTGGACGCCCCTTTGGCGTCGGCGAAACCGCGAGCGAGCAAGGTGCGGACCGTCGTGGGGATTGGAGCCCACATCCAAGTTTGGAACTCTCCCGCGGCTGCGCTGGCGCGCTGATCGCGATGTCCGATGCGCGCGATCGGCTCGCCCGCGACGCAACCGGCGCACCCCGGGCGCAGGTGCTGCGCGTTGGCGCTACGGCGTGACCCGGAAGTCCACGGCGTCGACGACCCGGTACTGGTCGTTGAGGAGGTAGTACGCGGTGTATTCGCCCACGGGCAGCGGCCACGGACCGCGGCCCAGGGCGGCGCGGTCGAGGGTGACGGTCCCGCTCCTGGGAGCGACCGTGCCGACGTGGGCGTTGTTGAGGTACTTCCAGAGCGTCGAGCCCGGGATCGGCAGCGTCGGGGTGCCCGCGGTGAAGGGGTACACGGCGATCCAGTCGATGGGGTTGTTGCCCGGGCAGCCTGCGAAGCTCGCGCGGATGGCCTCGCCCTGGCGGTAGGCGCTGCGGTCGAGGGTCAGCCGACAGCCCCCGAAGCAGCCGCGACGACCGGCCTCGGGCGGGGGTGGAGGGCGGAGCAGCGTGGGGCCGCAGGTGAAGTCGAAGAGGTCGAGGAGGGCGCTGCTGTTGGCATCGCGCGCGGTGAGCGCGGGGAGGTCGAAGAGCGCCTCGATGAAGCGGGTGACGGCGGTGTGCTCCTGCACGGCGTGGGAGACGTGGTGCGCCCGCGCCCACGGGGAGACCAGCACGAAGGGGACGCGCGGGCCGAGCGCGAAGTAGTCGGCGTCGGTGGGCCCCGGCCGGGCGATGCAGGCGCGCTCGGGCGGGGGGACGTGGTCGGCGAAGCCGCCCGCCTCGTCGTAGGTCCAGATCATGGCGAGGCCGGGCCAGAGGGGGCTGCGCACGGCGTGCTGGTAGACGTTGCGGGTCCACGCCTCGCCCTGCTGGACGTTGCCGTCGGGGTGCTCGTCGTCGATGTTCTCGACGCCGTCGACGAAGACCACCTGGGGGAGGGTTCCGGCGTCGAGGGCGGTGAGGAAGTCGCCGAGCGAGTGGGCGCCGCGGTGCGAGGACGTCCACGCGAGCGAGGCGCTGAAGTACGCGCCGTCGCTGTACGCGCCCCAGGTGATGCCGGCCGCGTCGAGGCGGTCGAAGAGGTTCGGGGTGCCGGGCCGGGGATAGCCCGACCCGGTGGAGCGCACCCCGTCGGCGGTGCCGTACAGGACGAAGTTGCGGTTGGGGAAGGTGCCGCTGCGCACCGACGCGAAGTGCCGGTCGTTGAGCGCGTAGGTCGACGCCAGCCAGTAGTAGAAGGGCAGGTCGTCCTGGCCGAACCAGGTCATCGCCTGGTGGCCGTCGCCGCCCGCCGTGCGCGCCGCCGTGGTGACGAAGCCGTCCATGGCGCCGCCGTTGACCTGGGCGTGCATGTCGTTCCACTGGTGGCCCGGGTCGTAGCCGCTGCACGTGGTCGTCGCGTGCGTGAAGGACACCGTCGCGCCGCGGGCGTCGCGGTTGGTGAAGCTCGACGGGATGCCCTCCGTCTCGGGCTGGCCGTGATCGTGGAGCTGACCGAGCATCTGGTCGAAGGAGCGGTTCTCCTTCATCACCACGATCACATGGCGAATCGGCATCGCCGCGCGGGCCCGAGCATCGAGGCCGAGGGTGTCCGCCACGCGGGCTCCCGCCGTGAAGGCGCATGCCGCGCGCTGCGCCGCGAAGGGGTCGGGCGGCGGCGCAGTGACGCACCGGGCGTCGAGGGGGACGTCGGCGGGGACGTCGGCGGGGACGTCGGCGGGGACGTCGGCGGGGACGTCGGCGGGGACGTCGGCGGGTACGTCGGGCGCATCGGGCGAGGGGACGTCGGGGAGGGCGGGGCGGTCGACGGTCGCGACGGCGGCGTCTTCGACGACGGGGGAGGGATCGCTACAGCCCGCGAGCGCGACGGCCACGAGCACGGAGAGGGGGGAGATGGGGTGGCGCACGGTTAGGGGGAGACGCTACCGCGCCGGAAACGCATGGGGATGGAGATCGTCGGGCGGCCGCGAGCCCGCCCTGCGCTTCGTCGGTCCGCGGCCCGCGGGGCGCTCGTTCGGGCAGGGCGCCATTTTCGTGCATGACGCGCAGGCGCATCTCCGGCAACTTCCGGCGCGTGGAGTCTGCAGTCGTCGACGAAATCGATCTGGCCCAGGAGTTCGACGACGTCGCCGAGGAGGCCGCGTCGCGCAGCCTCGCGGCGGCCGTCGCGAAGGCGCACGGCGTCCGGGCCTCGGTGTCGGCGCAGCGGCTGCTCGAGATCCTGGGCAACCCCGACGTCACCCTCGGGGAGCTCAGCCGGGCGATCGAGGTCGACAGCTCGCTCGCGGCGAGGGTGCTGCGCGTCGTCAACTCGTCGGCGTACGGGCTGCGCGTGCGCGTCCGCAAGATCAGCGTCGCGGTGACCCTCCTCGGGTTGAAGCGCCTCAACGAGATCGCCACGGCCGCGGCGGTGCTCGACTGGTTCGAGCAGGACTCGCAGCGGGTGCCGGAGATCTTCCGTCACTCCTCGGCGACGGCCTCGCTCGCCCGTCACATCGCCACGCGCGCCGGACTTCCCCCGGAGGAGATGTACACGTGCGGGCTGCTGCACGACTACGGCAAGCTGATCATGTTGCAGGCGGACGGGGAGTCCTACGCGCGCCTGCTCGGCGCCGCGGCGGGGGACGACGACGAGGTCTGCGCCAGGGAGCGCGCGGCCCATGGCTACGACCACGCCATCCTCGGCGCCCGCATGCTCGCCGAGTGGAACCTCCCGGAGCCCCTGCCTAGCGTCATCTCGCTGCACCACCAGCCCGCGCGGGCCTGGAGGGTCGGCGGCGCCGTGGGACTGATGGTGGCGGCGCTTCGCCTGGCCGACCGCCTCGCGCGCGAGTTCGATCGGGCCATGCCCATCGACGACGCCTGGGTCGACGAGATCGCGAGGGACGAGAACGTCCGCCGCCTCTCGCTGGTGCGGGGAGACTTCCACCGCTTCTGTCTCGACCTCCACCTGACCTGGCTCGAGAGCCAGCAGCCCGTCCGCCCCGTCGACGCCTCCGAGGGTCCGGAGGGAGCGTCGCTCCCGGTCGGCCCCGCCGGGCTGGTCGGCGAGCCGGTGCGACGGGCCGTGGCCCGCGACTGGTGGCGAGCGAAGAGCGTCGCCGTCGCCGTGGCGCTGGTGAGCCTCGCGCTCGGCTGCGGGGGGCTGGTCGCGCTCCTCAACGGACGCTCCCTCGACGAGTGCCTCGACGAGCTGCCCGGCTCGACGAGCCACCTGCTCGCGGCCCTCGCGCTGCTCGCCTTCGTGGTGGCGGCGCCGGCCGTGCTCTCCGCCGTCAGGCGCCGTTAGTGCGTTGGCCGAGTGGGTTGAGCACGCCGCCGTCGGCCCCCTCACCGCGCTGACGCGCGCCCTCACCCCCGCGGAGCGGGGGCAAGGGCTCGATCGACTGAGAGGGAACGATGAATCGGGCCCGTGGATCCGCCTTGACCTGCCAGTTCGAGCGCCACCCGAACCCATCGCAGAGCCCTTGCCCCCGCTCCGCGGGGGTGAGGGCGCGCGTCAGCGCGGTGAGGGGGCCGACGGCGGCATGCTCAACCCACTCGGCCAACGCTCCAGCTCTCGCTGCTACGCGGCGCTTCAGCCGTCCCTGGCGACGTCCGGGCGGAGGGTGTCGGCGAGGTGCTCGAGCACGCGGATGGTCTCGGCTCGCCGGGCCCGGAGGCGAGCGTTGGTCTCCGCCTCCTGCTCGGGGCTGCACCACGCGGCGCCCTTGCGGTACTCCAGGCGCTGCGGGATGAAGGTCGCGTAGCACTGGTAGAACACGTTGTTCGACGGGTAGTACGCCGGGTCGGTGAGGTCGAAGAGCGCGAAGCCCCGGCTCTGCATGAAGGTCAGCAGCTCGGTGAGGTTGTCGCGCTCGAAGAACACCTGGATCTCGGCCACGACCACGGTGGCCTGCTCCAGGGTCTTGAGGCTGCCGCGAAGCACGTCGAGCTCGGCGCCCTGCACGTCGAGCTTGAGGATGTACGGGCCCGCGAGCCCTCGCTCGGCGACGAGGGTGTCGAGGGTGGTGAGCCGCACCTTGCGGGTCTCGGCGTAGAGCTCGGGCTGCACCCCGACGAGGTGGGTGTTGTAGAAGGTCGGGTCGACCCGGAGCGCGACCTCGCCCTCGACGCACGAGAGCGCGGTGATGGCGTGGTCGGTGCCGAAGGCGCGCTTCAGCTTCTCGTAGATGGGCGCGTTCTCCTCCATGGCGTCGACGAAGAAGTGCCGCGCCGACAGGAACAGCTTGTAGAGGTGCCGGGTGACGAAGAAGTTGCCCTCCGCGGCGCCGACGTCGAGGAGCGTGGCGCCGCTGAAGCCCTGTCGTTCAAGCAGGGTCAGGCTCGCGACGTAGGTGTTGCGCTGGATGGTGGGCGTCGTCATCGGGGCGATAGGACCGCCCCCGCACCGGCGGGGTCAAGGGCGTCGCGCTCGCTGCGGGCCCCCCTCTCCGCTTCATACCGAATCGTGTAACCCTCGGCGGGATGATCAGCGCCGTCGGCATCCGGGTGCACTCCTGTCGTAGCTGCGCGGCCTGCGTCCCGCCGCTCGCCTCCGGCGCCGCCTCCACGGCGGCGGCTGCCAGGGCCGAGAAGGCGACCCGGGCCGACGGCGCCGCGGTCGAGCCCGGTCGGGAGAAGCGGGCCGTCACCGGCCCCACGGGGACGGCGGGAGCCCGCGCCGACGGCCAGGCGCAGAGCCCCGAGGAGCAGGCCCAGCTCGCGGCGCTCCGCAAGCGCGACGCCGACGTGCGGGCCCACGAGCGAGCGCACCAGATGGCCGCCGGGGGGCTCGCGGGCGGCGCGACGTTCACCTACCAGCGCGGCCCCGACGGGCAGCTCTACGCCATCGGCGGCGAGGTGCCGATCACCATCGCGCCGGGCCGCACCCCCGAGGAGACGCTGCAGCGCGCTCGCACCGTGCGCTCCGCGGCCCTCGCCCCGGCGGAGCCGTCGGGTCCCGACCGCGCGGTGGCCGCGGCGGCGGCCAGCATGGAGGCGCAGGCGCGGCAGGAGATCGGCGCCCGGTCGCTCTCCGGGTCCAGGGGCGACCGACGGACGGAGGCCTACGGGGCGATGTCGGGCCGCGGCGAGGCGCAGCCCGGGGGCCGCTCGCTCGACGTCGTCGCCTGAGGGAGCGTCCGCAGCAGCCGGAGCACCCCGACGACCGCCCCGGGCAGCCACGCCAGCCCGGCGAGGGCCGCGCCGAGGTTCGCCCGATCGCTCCCCAGGCCGAGCTCCACCGAGACCAGCGAGGCCCCCATGGCGCCGGCGGCGACGAGGGAGAGCCACGTCAGCGCGCCCCCCGGCGGCGCCAGCGTGACGACGATCGGCCCGAGCACCATCGCGTGGATCGCAGCGATCGCCCGGTGCGTCGTCGGAGGAGCGCCCTGGACCCCGAGCGCCATCAGCCCGCCCGCGGTCGCGAACCACGCGAGCCGGATCGGCAGGGCCCCGCGCGCGCCCCACGCGGACCGAGCGAGCAGCGTTCCCAGGACGGAGAGCGAGATGCCCAGCGGCCCGAAGGGCACCGCGCCCAGGAAGCCCGCGGCCGCCAGCGAGAGCGCCGCCCAGAGCGCGGGCGGCGGCGCCGGCCAGCGTAGCGTCGCGAGCGCCGTGGGCACCATGACGAGCAGGAGCAGCACCGAGAGGAAGCTGTGCACGATGGCGTTCGCGAGGATCGGGTCTCGCGACGTGAGCACGCCGATGGGCGGGACGAAGAGCACCGCGAGCGCGATGCCGAAGGGCGCCACCCGCAGCCATCCCCGGGTCGTGCCCCGGGCGCGGACGGCGGAGGCGAGCCACACGGCGCCGACCACCGTCGAGCCCGCGATGGAGGGCAGCGCGTAGCCGCGGTGGGCGAACGCGACGACCGCCGCGAGCCCCGCCGCGCCGTAGAGCGCCGAGAGGCGAGGGCCCGGCGCGCGCGCCCCGAGCCGGTGCCACGCGAGCCACGCGAGCGGGAAGAGCACCACGTAGTAGCCCGCGTGGGTGTGCGCGTGACGCACGAACGCGTAGGTGCCCGCGAGCGGCGTGACGCCCGCCAGGCCGAAGCGGAGCCAGAGGCCGATCCCCGCGGCGACGAGGAGGCCGACGAGGGCCGTGAGCCCGAGGGCGCGAGGCGGAGCCGACATGCGCCGCGAGGGTACGGAGTTCGAGGAGGGGCCGATAGGCTCTCCGGCGCGCTCCCTACGGGTTGCGCCTCCGTCGCCTCGGCGTGGACAATGCGCCACCTCTCGTGGGCGCCCTGAACAACCGTTGGATCGTCACCTCCCTCTCGCTCCTGCTCGCCGCGTGCGAGTCGAGCCCCACCGCGCCACCCCCGGCCGACGCGGCCCTCGATCGCCCCCTCGACGTCGCCGCCGCCGACCTCGGTGACGCGTTGAAGTCCTCCCCCGACGTCGAGCTCGACGACGACGTCTCCGTCCCCGCCGACCTCCCGCCGCCGCCGACCGGCTGCCACCTGCTCTCGGACGCGGGGCCCGCGCTCCCTGCCTCCGACGCGGGCCTCCCGGAGCCCGGCGCGTACCCCCCGCTGCGCGGCCCCGGCGGCCCTTCTCGCGCCTTCACCACCGAGTCCTTCACGGCGCCCTGCGCCTTCCTCGACGGCGGGCCCACGGACCGCGACCACCACAACACCGTGCTCATGTACGACGGCTACCTCGTGATGCCCTGGGCCCACGAGTCGGGCGGCGGCGGGGTCTCCGTCTGGGACTTCTCCGACGCGTGCCACCCGGTCTCCGTGTCGACCACCACCGACGCCCGGATGCGCGAGTCGCACACCGCCGGCTTCTCCCCCATCGGCGGACGCTGGATGGTCACCGCCTCGCTCTCGGGCCTGGAGTTCTGGGACGTCTCCGACCTCCGCCGCGTGCGCATGGTGCGCGAGCTCGTGCTGCCCGGCGTCGTCTACCCGGACTCCTACCGCCGCGTGGTGATGAGCACCTTCTGGCAGGCGCCCTACGTCTACGTCGGGGCCACCGACAACGGGCTCTTCATCGTCGACGCGAGCGACCCGGGCAACCCCACCCTGGTGAGGCAGTACGCCCCCGACCCCTCCATGAGCGTCGGCGGCGTGCACGCCATCGGCAACATGCTGGTGATGATCTCCAGCGAGGGCTCGCGCACCACCCTGCTGGACATCGGAGACCCGGCGAACCCGCGGCCCATCCCGGGCGGCAGCTTCCTCATCCGCGACGCGGGCGAGGAGGCCCCCAGCCGACGGGTGCAGCTCGGGTACTTCGGGCACGTCAACGGCAACCGGATGTTCTACGCGCGCCACGTGCTGGGCGGCGGGCTCATCAGCTACGACATCACCGACCCGAGCTCGCCGCGCTTCCTCTTCAGCTACCTGCACCCGGGGAGGGCCAACGGCGGCTACGTCTTCCTCAAGGAGGACGTCGCCTTCGTCGGGCTGAGCAACCTCGGGATGGCCCTCGACGTCTCCAACCCTCGCGTCGCGACGCCGGTCACCACCTTCCACTTCACGGGCGACCTCGACACCATCTCTCCCATCGGCAACGTGGCCGTGGTCTCCGTCGACGACGACGCCGTGCCTCACCAGGCCACCGGGGTGTTTCCGTTTCGCGCCGAGCCCGACCGCAGCGCCCCCCGGGTCAACATGGTGGTGCCGCGAGACAACGCGACGGCGCAGCCGCTCTCGACGCGCGTGGGCCTCACCTTCAACGAGTTCGTCGAGCTCGGCACCGTGTGGCGAGGCTCGCTCGTCGTCCGTGAGGTGGGCGCCCTCTCCCCCGTCGAGGGCCACTACTCGGGTCAGGAGGGCGTCGTGAACTTCTGGCCCGCGCGCCCGCTGAAGCCCGACACCCTCTACGAGGTGCTGGTCCCCGCCGGAGGGGTTCGGGACTACTCGGGCAACGCCGTGACCGCGCCCTTCCGCTCGACCTTCCGCACCGTCGCGTGCACCACCCCGTGAGCCGCGCCGCGCTCCTGCCCCTGCTCGCCGCCCTCGCGCTCGGCTGCGCCGCCCCTCCGGCCGCCGCACCCGTCGACGCCGGGCGCACCGACGTCGCCCTCGACGCGCCCACGCCGGACGCCCCCCCGGACGTCACCGCCCCGGGGCCGCTGAGCGCGCGCATCGAGGGGGCGGGCTTCGTCTACCAGGGCGAGGAGACCTGCCTCACCGTCTCCCACAACGGCGGCCCCGGGGCCCGCTTCGCATGGATCCTCGAGCCCGACGGCGTCCGCGCCGCCACCGAGCGCGCCTGCCGTCGCTGGAGCGACCTCGGCGCCTTCCGCGCCTTCGTCACCGTCGAGGCCCGCGGGATGCGCGCCGAGGTGTCCGCGCCCCTCCGCGTCGTGGCCCGGCCGACGACCCCCCGGCCGACCGCGTCGAGCGCCATCGCGTACGACCCCGCGCGCCGCGAGGTCTGGGTCGTGAACCCCGACGCCGACAGCGTGACCGTGCTCTCCGACGAGCCCACGACGCGCCTCGCCGAGGTGCCCGTGTGCGACCACCCGCGCACGATCGCCGTCTCCGGTCCCACCGTCGCCGTCGCCTGCCAGGACGACGGCGCGCTCTGGCTCCTCGACGCCGCGGGCCGATCGCGCCGGGTGGCCGTCGGCCTCGGGGCGGGCGCGAGACCCTACGGCGTCGCGGCCGACCCTCGCGGCGGGCGCTTCTTCGTGACGCTCCAGGACGCCGGTCGGATGGTCGTCGTCGACGCCACCACCGGCTCCGTCACGGGCTCCGTCGAGGTGGGCTTCGACGCCCGGGGGATCACCGTCAACGCGGCGGGCACGGCCCTCGTCGCGCGCTGGCGAGGCGACGCCGAGGGAGCCCGGGTGGTGCAGGTCGACGCGAGCGATCCGAGCTCGCCGCGGCGGGTCGGCGTCGGCCTCCTCCAGGTGCAGGAGGACCTCGACAGCGACACCGACAACAGCGGCGTCCCGAGCTTCCTCGGGGCGCTCGCCTTCGGGCCCTCGGGGCGCGACGCCGTCGTCCCGGCGCTCAAGGCCAACAACGTGACGGGGATGTTTCGCACTCGGGAGATGCTCTCTTCTCAGACCACCGCCCGCGCGGTGCTCTCCGTCGTCTCCCCCGGAGCCTCGGGCGCCTCGCCCTCCGAGGCCGCGCGCTACTCCTTCGACGACCTCGACTACGCCTCGGCGCTGGCGTTCTCCCCGCAGGGCGACCGGCTCTTCGTCGCGCTCCAGGGCGCCGAGATCGTCGTGGCGCTCGACCCCGAGGGCTTCAACATCACGGGCTCGATCCCCAGCGTAGGGGGCGCCCCCCAGGGCCTCGCGCTCAGCCCCGACGGCGCCAGGCTCTTCGTGCAGGGCTTCACCTCCCGCACGGTGCGCGTCTACGACGTGCGCGACCTCTCCCGCGCCCCGATGCCCCTCGCCGACGTCGTCACCGTCTCCGCCGAGCCGCTGAGCGCGCAGGTGGCCCTCGGCCAGCGGATCTTCTACGCGAGCCGCGACCCTCGCATGAGCCGCACGTCCTACCTGTCGTGCGCGAGCTGCCACCTCGACGGCGAGGGCGACAACCTGGTGTGGGATTTCACCCAGCGGGGGGAGGGGCTGCGCAACACCATCCCCCTCCAGGGTCGAGGCGGCGTCGAGCACGGGCCCCTGCACTGGAGCGCCAACTTCGACGAGGTGCAGGACTTCGAGCACGACATCCGCGGGGGCCAAGGGGGCCTCGGCTTCGTGGCCGACGCGGTGTTCCACTCGGGCGGCCACGACGCCCCGCTCGGCGCCTCCAAGCTGGGGCTCTCCTCGGAGCTCGACGCCCTCGCGGCCTACGTGGCGAGCCTCCGGCGCGTGGGGCCGTCGCCCTTCCGCCGCGACGGCGACGCGGCCTGGCTCGCCTCCCGCGCGCGGGGCGAGGCGCTCTTCCGCAGCGAGGAGACGCGCTGCGCCACCTGCCACGCGGGCCCCCGCTACACCGACAGCGCCTTCGCGCCAGGCACCCGGACGCCCGTGCTGCACGACGTCGGGACGCTCGGCCCGGGCAGCGGTCAGCGCCTCGGCGGGGCCCTCTCCGGGCTCGACACCCCGACGCTCCGTGACCTCTGGAGGACGGCCCCGTACCTCCACGACGGCTCCGCGGCGACGCTCCGTGACGTGCTGGTGACGCGCAACCGAGACGACCGCCACGGCCGCACCTCGGGTCTCTCCACCGCCCAGCTCTCGGACCTCGAGACCTTCCTGCTCTCGGTGGAATGAGCGGCGTGGGCGCGACGAGGTCTCTCTGGCGTGCGGCGGCGTGGCCCATCGCGGGCTCTCTCTGGGCGTGGAGCCGCTTCGTGCTCGGCACCTCGCGCGTGCTCGTCGAGGGACGCCTCGACGGGCGGCCCACGATCTACGTGCACTGGCACCAGCACCTGCCGCTGGTGATGCCGCTGCTCGGCCGGCGCGGGTGCTGGCTCATGATGAGCGGCGCCCCCAACATGGCGCCCATCGCGCGGTGGGCGCAGCTCCTGGGGCTGCGGCTCGTGCGAGGGAGCTCGGGCGACGGAGGGCGCGCCGCGCTCTCGCGACTCGCGGAGGTGCTCCGCGACGGAGGCAGCGTGGAGCTCGCGGTCGATGGTCCCGCGGGCCCGCCCTTCGTGGCGAAGCCAGGGTGCGTCGACCTCGCGCTCTCCACCGGGGCGCCGATCGTCGCCCTGGGCTACCGCAGCGACCGCGCCTTCGTGACCCCCGGCCGCTGGGACGACCAGCTCATGGTGCTCCCCTTCGCGGCGGTGACGGTGTCGGCGGTGACGGTTCCGGTGCTGGAGGGCGACACCCGGGAGACGCTGCTGGCCCGCGTGCAGTCGGCGCTCGAAGGGCTGCGCGTTGCGTCTCCTCCCTAGCTCCCCTCGGGACCCACCCCCACCCGGGTGACCCCAGCGCCTCCGGAGGCTCGCCTCGGGTCACGGATGAGCGCGTCGAAGGCGTCACCGAGGGCCGCGAAGGTCGCGTCGCGCGACGCCATCAGCCCTCGCTCGATTCGTCCCGACCACGCGATCATCGCAAGGCCCAGGGCCGCGGCGACCATCTGGGGCATGTCTGGACGCGGGCGCCCGCCGGCCAGGGAGAGCGCCGCCACGAGCAGCAGCGCGCCGGGGATCGCTGCGTAGCGGGCGGCGCGCAGCGGGGCCGCCTGCGCCTCGAAGGCCTCGTCGTAGCGGGAGCGCACCGGGGCGAGCACCCGCTCGGGAGAGAGGTCCCCGGCGCTCCGATAGTCTGCGGAGGGGTCGCTCTGGGCGACGCCCCGGTCGCAGGCGAGGATCGCGGCGCGCGTGGCGGAGGCGAGCGGCGAGTCGCTCGCGGCGCGGGTCAGCTTCACGGCGCGGTCGGCGTTGCGCGCGTCGAGGAGCTTGCGGACCACCGCCGTGAAGGCCTCGGCGTTGAGGCTCGCCCGGAGCACCCGCAGCAGGTAGGGGGCGCCCAGCGCCGCGCCCGCCGCGACCAGGAGCCAGGGGAGCCAGGAGAGCCACGGGGTCTGCATCGCCGCGGAACCATAACGCAGCCCCACGGCGGAGTGACCGCTCCCGGGTGCGCCGCGATAGTCGTGGGCGCGCGGGGTGTCCATTGGAGACATGTCCCTGCCGTGTTCATTGAAGTGAAGAGTCGGGCTCAACCTTGAACGCCCTGCCAATGGTCCGTGCTGCCCGATGGGGCGTGTGCACGGAGCGCACAGCGCTCATGTGGGCAATCGTGCGCCCTATTTTCAAGGCAGATCTGAATAGCCCTCCCCTCCACCCCGTGTGGCGTGTCAGCTTGGGCGTCATCACTGCCTTGAACGGACAGGCGCGATGCGCTCCCTTGGAGGAACGAAAGTATGGATAACTGGAAGATCGGTCGGGCATCGATGGCGATGCTGGTGGTGGCGATGGCCGCGGGCTGCGGCTCCGAAGACCCCGCGAACACCGCGAACACCGTGAACTACTCGGGCCCCGTCTCGATCAACATCGACAAGTTCAAGGACGGCGAGGTGCGCAACAACGCATTCGACGCCGACAAGTCCGTCTCGAGCGAGTCGGGCAACCCGTACGGGATGTTCCTCTCCCAGGCGAGGGCGACGCTGGGGCGGGCGCCTGCGGCGGTGTTGGTCGACCGCGTGACGCTCACCCTCGGCCGCGACAGCACCGGCGTGACGGCCTTCGAGCAGATTCTGGGCGGGCCGCTCGTCGTCTACCTCGCGAGCTCCAGCTCCACGGTCAACATCGGCACCGTCGCGCAGCCCACCGGCGCGGGCCCCGTCGAGGTGGTCATCACCGCCACGCGCGACACCCTCGCGCCCATCAACAACGACCTGGTCCAGGGGAGCTTCAAGGTGGGCATCCGCGTGCCCGCCGCCGCGGCGCTCCCCCGCTCCTTCGATGCGAAGGTCGCGACGGTGCTCTACTTCCGCGCCCTCGCCCTGTAAGCAATCCCCCCCAAAGTCAGGAGCACCGGCGACGCCCCGCCCTCAGCGGGGCGCGGCCTTGATGATGAGGTACCGCAGCGGGGCCTCGCGGGAGTCGTTGCGCAGCGCGAGCGTCTTGCCGAGCGGCAGGTAGGCCACCGCGCCGGGGAAGAGCTGCTGCGCGAGGCCGTTGACCGTGGCGGTGCCGAGGCCCTCGATGCAGACCACGATCTCGGCGTCCTGCGACTGGACGTGCGGGCCTACGCTGCCGCCCGCGTCGAGCTCGCACGCCAGCGCGGCGGTGAAGGGAGCGGTCACCTCGTCCGGGAGCAGCTCCCAGACCCGCACCGCGCCGACCCCGCCGAAGAGGGCCTCGCGGCGGTCGCCGAGCTCCAGCGGGAGGTCCATCCAGCTCGGGGCGCTCACGGGGCGACCGCGCTCTCGACGCGCCCTGGCTGCGGCGCTCGCTCCCGGCCGCCGTAGCGGGAGCGGTAGCAGGCGATGGTGTCGTCGCGCTCCTGCGCCAGGAGCTGCACGAGGTCCGGGGTCTCCTCGATCCAGGCCGCGGGCCAGGAGACCGCGTCGAGGGTGAAGCGCTGCGGGTCGCCGTCGGGCCACGGGGCGTCGTAGTCCTCCTCGCGGAGTCCGAAGGTGCCGTAGTCGAAGGGGCGCTTCACCAGCGAGGCCATCTTCAGGTGCACCCGCTCCCGCTTTCCCTCGGCGGCCTGGACGAGCGCGCGGTGGTGGCAGTAGGGGGTGTTGCCGCGTCGGTTGAAGAACACGTGCGACGTCCACGAGCAGCCGCCCCGGCAGGTCGACGCGAACTCGCAGCCCTTGCAGAAGCCCCAGAGGTGGTCGGTTCCGGCGGCGGTGTCGGCGACGTCGTTGAAGCGGAGCTCGGGCGCGCGCTCGACGATGTCGCGCAGGCTCTTCTCGCGAACGTTGCCGCCGGTGTAGGGCGTCGACGGCAGCGAGGGGCAGCCCTTGATCGCGCCGTTGGCCTCGATGCCGAGCGCGTCGGTGCCCGCGGTGCAGCCGCGGAAGATGGCGCCGTCGCCGCCGCGCAGCGAGCGCTCGTAGGGGCCGAAGTAGCCGAGGTTGTTGCCCGCGGTCACGGCGATGCCGTCGCGCTGGGCCCTCGTCGCGAGCAGCGACAGCACCGGGAACACATCCACGAACTCCGCCGGCTGCAGCAGCATCGGCACCTCGTCGGCGGCGTTGCCCATCGGCACCGTGGTCTGGATCTGCCAGGCCTTCACGCCCGCCTCGCGGAGCGCCTCGTAGAGCAGCGGCAGCTCCCGCATCGAGCGTCGGTTGATCTGCGTGTTGGCCGTCACCCGCAGCCCCGCGCGCCGCATGCACGCCATCGCCTCGAAGGCCCAGCGGAAGGAGCCCTCCTTGCCGCGGATCCAGTCGTGCGTGGCCTCGAGTCCGTCGAGCGAGACCCCGACGCTGGCGATGCCCGCCTCGCGCATCCGCCCGGCCATCACGTCGGTCACTCCGAGGCCGCCCGTCTGCAGGGTGCACATCATCCCGACGCGGGTGATCTCCGCCGCGATCTCCAGCCAGTCCTTGCGGAGGTAGGCCTCGCCGCCGATGAGGGTCACCTCGACGACGCCGAGGTCCTTCATCTGGTGCACGAGGTCGAGGGCCTCCTCGGTGGAGAGCTCGTCGTCGCGCTTGTCTCCGGCCCGCGATCCGCAGTGGCGGCACGCGAGGTTGCACTTGAGGGTGATCTCCCAGACGGCGTATCGCTTGCGGGTCTCGTTGGGCTGCATGGGCAGAGTTCTCCGGGCGGTATTGGGGGTGAGGCGGCGGGCTTCAGCGTGGAGGATGCGAGGGAGGGGCGAAGGCCCCCGCGAGGCGCCTTGCGGACGTCGCGCGGGGGCACTTCAGGGCATCGATCACAGGTCGGGCGGCGCGCAGCCGTAGCAGACGGCCGGCCGCACCGAGGCGGCGCCGGCCTTGATGCCCGCGCGGATCGTGAGGCGCGAGCGGGCGCCCACGCGCTCGATCTCGTCGAGGGCCGCGTGGGCCTTCTGCTGGGAGGGGTTGGCGGGCGCGTCGTTGTTCGAATGCGGGTTGCTCATGACGTCTCTCCTGCTCTCGCGTGATTGGTGACGCTGCGGCGCTGATTCGCCGCGTCGGTCACGCAGAGAGTGATTGCAGAAGAGATGCCAGCGCTCGGAGAGGGCTCCTCAGGGAGCGTGGAGCGAGAGCGCGAGGGGTCGATCCCAGGCGATGGTCGTGAGGCCGAGGGCGTCGGCGAGGGCGAGGCCGATGCCCGCGTTTCCCTCGAGAAGACCAGGGTCATTCTCCCATCGATCGGGCGGCGGCTGGGTGCGCCACGTGCGGAACGGACCGAACTCTCCGGGCGCCGTTCGCATCGAGAGTCCCTGCGCGAACCACGAGAGCGCGCCGTCGCGGAAGGCGCCCTCTCCGGTCATGCGATAGAGCGCGTGGTGGAGGTGGGCGATGCCCATCGCGCCGTGGCAGAGCGGCGCGTCGCGCACCGTGTCGTGCGGCGGGCGTCGCCTCGCGGCGTCGGTGGCGAGCTCCATGGCGACGCTCTCCCAGCGCTTGTTTCCTGCGGTGCGAGCGATCTGCAGCAGCGCCGCCGCGACGCCCAGGTCGCCGTAGCACCAGGCGTTGCGGTCCGTGGGCCTGGGCCCCGACTCGACGGGAAAGCGCGCGGGAAAGCGCCCCTCGCCGCGCGGCGCTCGCAGCGCGAGGAAGGCCGCCATGCCCTCGTCGAGGAGCGGCCCCGCGCGCTCGACGCCCCACGCGGCGGCGCCCGCGAGCGCGTAGAGCACGCCCGCCTGGCCGTGGAGCACGCCGCAGTCGACCTGCGGAAAGGGCTCCTTCGCCCGATAGAAGGGCACCTGCGCCGCCGTGGTGAGCCAGAGGCGCCCGTCGGGAGTACGGGTCGACAGCTCCTCGAGGCGGTCGACGATGTGGGAGAGCATGGCGATGCCGGAGCCCCGAAGGGCCCGCTCCAGCGCGTAGATGGCCGTGCCCGCGAGGCCCTGCATCAGGTCGAAATCGCCCGCCCAGGGGCCCTCCGAGAGCACCTCGACCAGGGCCGCGTCGACGTCCTCGTTCGCGTCGTCGCCGCCGTGGCCGAGGAGTTCCATCACCCACGCGAGGCCGGCGACCCCGTCGTGCAGCGCGGTGTTCATCTCCGCCTCCGAAGCGCGTTCGACGCACCACTCCAGCAGCGCGCTCGCCCGCCCCGCGTGCCCGTCGCCAGGGAAGGCGTCGTGCGTCGCCGCGAGCAGCAGGCAGGGGCCCAGCGCCCCGAGCAGCGTCGTGTCGCGCAGCGCCTCGAAGGGCGCCTCGCGGAGGGGGGTGACGATGGCGAGCAGCGCGTCGCGCGCCTCGTCGGCGATAGGGCCCTGCAGCAGCGCGGAGGTGGTCATCGGGAGCCTACGGTACACCCCGACACGGCGCTGGCCGGAGGTGGCACGTGCCAGCGTCGGTGTCGGTCGCGTGCCAGCGGTCGTGCCGGATCACGCCTCGCGCTCGTCTCCGGGGCCCAGCGCCGGTGACGTCGCAGAGAGCAGCGCTGCGACGGCGGCTTCGCACCGCGAGGCCCGCGACGCTGGCTCTCGCACCCGCCATCCGGCCACCGCATCGGCCACGCACGAAAGCCCTGAAAATACGGCCATTTCAGCGCATGGTGAGCGGTACATGCGTTGCGATGGAGCGACCTCATGAACACCTCGAAGCGACGCCTCGCCCCCTCGCTCCTGCTCGCCCTCGCGCCCCTCGCGGGCTGCGCGACGGTCTCGCCGCCGCCGTCCGCGATGGCCCTCGAGGGCGCCTCGCAGGGGCCCGTCGGGGGAACCTCCGTCACGGCCTTCGGGGCAGCCGCAGGGGGCGTCTTCGTCAGCGGCTCGCTGGGCGGCGGCGCCCGCATCGCCCACCGCCTCTCCAACACCACGGCGGTCGGCGTCGAGGGCATCGCCGGGTCGGTCGTCGACCCGGGCGACACGCCGGTGGCGCCGCGGCAGCTCTACGCAGGGCGCCTCCATGTGCAGGTGAACCCCGGCGCCTCGGAGCACGTGGCGATGACCCTCGGCGTGGGCCTCGGAGCGACCAACAACAGCCTCTCGTACAGCACCCTCGACGCGGGGGTGAGGTTCTCCCATCGCTGGTTCGACGGGTTCTTCGAGCCCTACGTGGGCGGCGTCGTGGCGCTCAGCGTCCCCGGCGCGACGCCCGACGGAGCGACCCGCAGCGCCGACGGCGACCGGCGCTTCATGGCCACGGGCTACCTCGGACTCGACGGAGGCTTCGTGCTGCACGCCACCGAGCGCCTCGACGTGGCCCTCGATGTGTTGATCCTCGGTGGGTACAGCGCGTCCGCCGACTCGCTGCTCATCGCCCCGTCCGCGGGCGTCCGCTACGCCTTCGGGGGCGAGACCGCGAGACGCTGATCCCGGCGCGACAAGCACGGCGCGGTCGTGATACCGCAATGGAGTGCGGCATCGGGATCGCATCGCATGGGGCGCTCTCTCCTCGGTCCTCGTCGGCTGCTTCGGCGGCGCGGAGCCGAGGCCGCCGGTGTTCCAGGCAACCGACCCGGCGCTGCGGACGTCCGACGCGCCGGACGCGATGGTGAAGGCGAGGGACGCGACGGTCCCCGCGACGGACGCGACGGTCCCCACGACGGACGCGACGGTCCCCGCGATGGACGCGACGGTCCCCGCGACGGACGCGACGGTCGAGGCGACGGACGCGACGGTGCTCCCCTCGAAGGAGCCGCTCTCGGGGAGCTTCGCGGACCTCTCGGCCGAGGTGGCGGCCGCGGCGCCCTTCGCGGTCGCGGGGCTCGACAGCCCGACCGGACCGGAGGCCACGCTGGGCAGCATCGCCGACCTCGACGGCGATGGCCGCGCGGAGGTTCTGCTGGCGGTGTCGCCGGTGCCTGCGGGGGGTGCGGCCCCTCGCAGCGTCAGCGTGTGGCGCCTCGACGCCGCGACCGGCGTGCTGCGCCCCCACGCGGGCATCGCCGCGCCCTCAGGCTGGACCGTGGTGGGCGCGGTCGATCTCGACGGTGACGGCGCGGTCGATCTGGTGGGCACCGACCGGGCCCGCACCGTCGCGTGGGGAGACGGCCGCGGCGGCTTCGCGGTCCCAGCTCCGCTCGAGGCGCGGAGGCCCAACGACGTGGGCTGGGGAGCCTACGCGCTCGACGACCTCGACGACGACGGCTGGCTCGACGTGCTGGCGGTGCACGACGACTGCGTCCCCGGGGTGGTGGCGCCTACCTGCTGCGAGCATTGCGCGACGCTGCTTCCGATGCTGCGCACGGGCGCGCGCAGCTTCGAGGCGCACGGCGAGCTCCTGCCGCAGCCGCCTCGCATGGCCGGCATCGCGGCGCACGTGACCAGGGCCGGCAACGGAGAGCGCGTGCTGCTGGCGGTCGCCTGGAACCGCCGCGACGCCTACGCCCAGGTCTTCTTCCGGCAGACCGCGAGGAGCCCGTCTGGCCATCCGCGGTGGAGCGCCTTCGATCCCTTTCCGCCGGGCAACGCGGCCCTCGAGGGTCGCGAGGCCCCCGACCCGATGGCCTCGATCGCCGCGTGGTCGCCGATGGGCGCGGCCTCCGCCGACGTCGACAACGACGGCCTGCAAGACCTCGTGCTCTCCCTCGAGCCGCGCCTCGCGCTGCTGGCGGGCACCGCCTCGTGGCCGATGCGCGACCTGACCGCCGCCGCGGGTCTCGCCGACCGCCGCAGGCTGCCCGCGGGATCGCCCTACGAGATCCCCTGGGGCGTCGGCTTCGTCGACCTCGACCGCGACGGCAGCCAGGACCTGGTCGTGGCCAACGGCCTCGATCCCAGCGCTCCCTCCTCGTCTCGGGCCTCCCACCACGTGACGGCCTGGCTCAACGACGGCCACGGCGGCTTCACGCTCGCCCGCGACGCGCTGGGCATGGGTCGCCCCGGGCAGTGGCGCACCCTGAGCGTCGGCGACCTCGACGGCGACGCCGCGGCCGACGTGGTGGTGGGCGGCCTCGGCGAGCTGCCGCGCATCTACCGCAACGGGCTGCGCGGCGGGGGGCGTGCCCTGGCGCTGCGGCTACGCGGCACCTCGAGCAACCACCTGGGGGTGGGCGCGCGGATCGAGCTCTGGCCCGCTGGCGCCGCGGCGCCGCAGCACTTCGTGGTGGGCGCTCCGGCCGGGCCGCTGGTGGTCACGGCCCCGACGGTGTTCGCGGGCCTCGGGGCGGCGACGACGGCGCGAGCGCGGATCACCTGGCCCTCCGGGGTGGTGCAGCAGGTCGACGACCTCTCGGCGGGCGAGACGCGCACGCTCACCGAGCCCGAGGTGCTGAGGGTCGATCCGCCCGGCCGCCACGTCACGGGCTTCGGCGCCGAGGCGACGATCACCGTGATCCCTCGCGACGCCGCGGGGCGGGTGCGCCGGGGGGCGACGGTGACGGCGACGACGTGGCCGGGCCTCGGGGCCTCGGTGCGCGTGAGCGCGGCGGGGGAGGGCTACACCGCGAGGGTCACCGGGCTGCGAGGGAGCAGCGTGGCGGTCGAGGTGCGGATCGACGGGGTCCCCGTGGGGGTGCGGCCCAGGGTGTGGTTCGACTGAGGGGGCTCTAGCGAGCGAGGGCCTGCGTCATCCACTGCTCGATGGCCGACGCCGGGCGTGAGCCGCTGGTGCGCGCGACCTCCGAGCCGCCGCGAAACAGCGCCATCGTCGGGATCGACTGGATGCCGTGGCGCTGCCCCACGGTCGGGTCGACGTCGGTGTTCACCTTGAGCACCAGCACGTCCGAGGCGTGGCGAGCGCTCACCTTCGCGACCTCCGGGGCGACCGCGCGGCACGGCCCGCACCAGGGCGCCCAGAAGTCGATGAGCACCGGGACGTCGGCGCCCTGGAGCAGCGACTGGAGCTCGTCGTCGCGGTCGATGGCGACCACGGCGCCGGGCTCGTGAACGGTCTGCTGGCACTTGCCGCAGCGGGCCCGGTCGCCGAGGCGCCCTGGGGGGATGCGGTTCTTCTGTCCACACGAAGCACACGGGAGCACGAGACCCTGAGCCATCACTTCACCTCCACCATCACGAGCGGTCGTCGTGCATTGGTGTGTCTTCGGGCGCCCGGAGGAAAGGGCGCGAGTGCGTTGTCACCGAGCGTGGGGTCAGAAGGGGAGCGGGATGAGCGGGTCGCGGGGGTCGCGAGGGCTCGGCGCAGGGACCACCGTCGGGGGCTGCTCCGAGGGCGTCGCGGCGGCGGCCTCCTGCGGAGGGCCGGCGTCGGGGCGTTGGTGGCGCGATCCGTGGTGGGAGCGCGAGCGATGAGGGCGGGCGCGACGGGTGCGCCCCTGGGCGCTGCGCTGCGCGTCGTCGGGCGCGGCGGCGTGAGGGGAGGCCGAGGCGACGCCGGAGAGCGAGAGCACCAGGGCCATCGCGAGGGATCGATGCATCATCAGCAACCTCATGGGGGGGCCAAGCCTACGCCCATCGCGGGCGGTCGTCCCGTCGGTCACTGCGTGCGGATGGCCTGATCGTAGAGCACGAGGCCGTCGGTGTTGGAGAGCCACACCCGGTTCTGCGCGTCGACGGCGATGTCGGTGAAGTCCTCGGAGGGAAGGCCATCGGCGCGGCCCACCCGGGTGAAGGTGCGCCCGTCGTAGCGCCACACGCCTCGGGGCCCGGCGCCCCAGAGCGATCCGTTGGTGTCGACGGAGAGCGCCGTCACCCGGGGCTGCGCCGAGGAGCCCTCCACCGGGAAGCTGAACTCGTTGCCGGCCCGCAGACCGAGGCCCTCGGGCGTGGCGAAGTAGATGCGGTCGCCGAGGGCGCGAGCGATGTCGCCCACGAGGTCGCCGCGCACCCCTTCGGCCTCTCGGAAGCGGGCCACCTCGCCCGCGGGGTTGATCGAGGTGAGCCCGTCGAGGCCGGCGAACCAGGCGGTGCCGGCGGCGTCGAAGGCCACCGCGGAGAGGTCGCTCGGGGCGCGGCGGCTGCCGTTCTCCCCGCCCGTCGCGGGCACGTTGGCGTTGTACTGCGGCGCCACCGGGGCGTTGGGGTCGAGCACCGCCACGCCCAGCTCCCGGGCGTCTCCGGTGGCTCCGGCCGGGGGCAGCACCCGCAGGCCCACCCAGAGCTTGCCCGCGCGGTCGGCCGCGAGGAAGCGCACGTCCACCGTCCCCGGCCCGTAGGTCTCCACCGGGCCGTCGAGCAGCCGGCGCCAGGTGGTGCCCTCCAGCTTGTAGCCGCGGAGGATGTTGCCGTCGCCGACCCGCGCGACCGCGTAGGCGTTGGCGCCCTGCGACCAGAACATCAGCGGGTGCACCTGGGGGTCTTCCTCCAGCGCCACCCGCTCGAAGGTGCGGCCGTTGTACCGGACCGGACCGCCGTCCTCGCTGACCATCCACACGTTGCCGCGGCCGTCGGTGGCGACCGAGAGCGCCCGACGCTGCATCGCGAGGTCGTGCACCCGGTACTCCACCGCGGCCTGGTTGGGCCGCGTCTGCACGCGCGTCACCCCGAGGCCCACGCGAGCGACGAAGGTGTCCCGCCCGGCCACGTCGGCCCTCACCGCGTCCGACGGAACCCGGTCGGCCACCGCCACCAGACCGTAGGTCGGCGCGTCGATGGTGGGCCCGCCGCTCTGGCGCTCGATGGGGAAGCCCAGCGCAGGGAGATCCCTCACCCGGATGGGGGCGAGCACCACCGGGGCGCCGGCATCCCCGGCCTCCACGGCGACGCTGGCATCGGAGGCGGCGGCGCCGCCGTCGGCGCTTCCACCGTCGACCGCAGCGGCGGGACGGGCCGCGACGGCCGCGTCGGCCACGCTGGCGTCGGTCATCACGGCGGCGTCAGCGCCCGCGGTCGCGGGGCTCGCGGCAGTGGCCGCGGGGCGTGCGGGCGCCGCGGGTCGCGCGGGCGCGGCGGGGCGTGCGGGCGCCGCGGGGCGTGCGGCGGGCCGACGTCCGCGGCGCGTGGTCGCCGGAGGAGCAGGCGGCGGAGGCGGGGGAGGGGGCTCGTAGACCGTGGGGTGGAGCTCGATGCGGGAGCTTCCGCCCGGGGAGGCGGCGCCGGTGGGGAGGAGGTCCTCGCCGCGGTCGAGCACGATGTCGAAGAGCCCGGCCTGGGTCACCAGCGCGGCCCCGGCGGCGGACGGGACCACCGCCAGCCAGGTCGCCCTCGCGGTCTCCGCCGTGGTGTACCCGAACCATCGCGTGCCATCGAAGTGCGCGAGCTGCATCCCCGTCGGGCCCTGCGCCAGCGCCCAGAGCTTGCCGCCCGGGAGCGACACCACGCTTCGGATCATCTGCTCGGGGATGCCCGACGGCGCGTTGTGCTCGTCGAGGGCCGTGAGGTCGGCGGCGAGCGCCAGCAGCCCGGTCTGCGCGGTGGCGACCAGCACGCGGTCGTCGGCGCCGCGGGAGAGGTCCGTCACCTGGTAGCGGTCGGTGAGCTTCGACCACGCGGTGCCGTCCCAGCGGGCGAGGCCGCGCTCTCCCCCGAGGATCACCCCGTTGGCGGTGGTGAGCAGGGCGGTCGGCTTGCCCACGTCGGGCTGCGCCTGCGGGTGCCCGACCGGCGCGAAGGCCCCGGTGGCCCCGGCGCGCACGACGCCCTGCGCGGTGGCGACCCAGAGGGCGCTGCCGTCGTCGCTCACGGCCACGGCGAGCAGCCGGTCGGAGGGCAAGCCGTCGCGGGTGGTGAGCCGGGTGGGCGTCCCCCCGGTGGCGGGGTACTTCAGCAGCCCCCGCTCGGTGGCGACGTAGACGAAGCCCTCGGCGCTGGCGACATCGTTGATGAAGTCCGAGTCGGTGAAGACCCGCACCGGCCCGGAGGCGCCTCCCGCGGAGTTGGGGCGCACCCGCGCCGACGAGCAGGACAGCGGCAGCGCGGCGAGGGCCAGCGCGGCCAAAACGGAACGGTTCGACAGCTTCAAGGACGTCACCTCCAGCGAGCGCGGTGGGTGTCGCCCCGAAGGTCGGAGCTTGTCAACGACGGTGTTCGGGCGACGCGGGCCGCGCGACGCGGGACTGCCCTCCGCCGCGGGCCGGCGCTAGAGTGCCAGCCGGGAAGCAACCGAAGAGATGGGCAGCGGACGCGAACGACCGAGTGAGACCGAGGCGGAGGTCATGACGCGGCGGCCCCCCGTCCTCAGCACCTGGATGGACCAGGCCACGGACGGAATCTTCGTCTCCGACGCCCGGGGGGTCTACGTCGAGGTCAACCTCCGGGGCTGCCAGATGCTCGGGCGCACCCGGGACGAGGTGCTGGGGCTCAACCTCCGCGAGGTCGTCCACCCCGACGACGCCCACCAGCGCGCCGTCGACCTCTCGAAGATCGAGACCGGGCAGCCCTTCCTCTCCGTGCGAAGGCTCCTGCGCCGCGACGGGAGCAGCTTCGTGGCGGAGCTGTCGACGACCCGCCTCGACGACGGCCGCTACCTGGCCTTCGTGAGGGACATCACCGCGAGGCGCGCGGCCGAGGAGGCGGTGCAGCGCACCGAGGCGAGCTTCCGGGCGCTGCTCGACGTGCTGCCCGCCCTTGTGGTGGTGCACCGCCAGGGGATCATCGTCTACGCCAACGCCACCGCGGCGAAGGCCTGCGGATACGGCAGCCCGGCCGAGATGGTGGGCTCCCGGGTGATCGACCTCGTGTACCCCGACGACCGCGCCGGCGTGGCCGCGCGCATCCGTCGGATGGTCGAGACGGGCGCCGCGGAGGGCCTCGAGCGGGAGCGCTTCATGCGCCGCGACGGCACCCACTTCGAGGCCGAGGTGGTGGCGTTTCCGCTGGTCTTCGACGGCAAGCCCTCGCTCCTCGCGGTGGCGACCGACGCGACGGAGAGCGCGAAGCTGCGGGCGCAGCTCATCCAGTCCGACCGCCTCGCCAGCATCGGGCTGCTCGCGGCGGGCGTCGCCCACGAGATCAACAACCCGCTGGCCTACGTGCTGCCCAACCTCGAGCGCCTGGCCGAGGGCCTCGCCTCCCCTTCGCCAGACCTCGCGGCCCTCCAGGACAACGTCCGCGGCGCGCTCGACGGCGTGAGGCGGGTGCAGAAGATCGTGCGCGACCTGGGCAGCTTCGCCCGCGAGGCCCGCGACGACACCACGGCCACGGATGTCGACGCCGCGGTCGAGTCGGCGCTGCTCCTCGCGGAGAGCGAGCTGCGCTTCCGCGCGAGGGTCACCCGCGACCTCGCCGCCCGGTCGAGGGTGCGCGCCAACGAGGGGCGCCTCGTGCAGGTGCTGCTCAACCTGGTGGTCAACGCGGCCCACGCGATCCCCGAGGGGGACGCGGCGGCCCACGAGGTGAAGGTCACCACGCGCGACGCGCCCGGCGAGGTGCGCATCACGGTGAGCGACACGGGCGAGGGCATCGCGAGGGAGCACCTGCCCCGGCTCTTCGACCCCTTCTTCACGACGAAGGCCCCGGGCTCGGGCTCGGGCCTCGGGCTCTCGGTGTGCCAGTCGATCGTGTCGTCCTTCGGGGGGCGCATCGAGGTGGACAGCACGCGCGGCGTCGGCAGCGCCTTCACCGTGGTGCTCCCGGCGGTCGCCGCGACGGCCCCGCCTCCGTCTGCGCCGGCGCCGTCGACCCCGCCGAGGGAGCGCTCGATCCGCCCGCGGCTGCTGCTGGTGGACGACGAGCGCAACGTCCGCAACGTGCTGCAGACGCTGCTCAAGGGGCGCTACGACGTCACCCCGGTGGCCTCCGTGGCGGAGGCCCGGGAGCGGATCACCGAGAGCGCCGACTGGGAGCTCATCCTCTGCGACCTGATGATGCCCGAGGTCACCGGGATGGACCTCTACGACTGGGTCGAGCAGGAGCACCGCGCGCTGGCGTCGCGGATGGTGTTCATGACCGGCGGGGCCTTCACGGCGCGGGCGCGAGAGCTGCTCGACCGGCTCCCCGACCGCTGGATCGAGAAGCCCTTCGACTTCGAGCAGCTTCTGTCGCTTCTCGACCGGCTCTGCGAGGCGCAGGGGGGCGCGCGGTCGGCGCCCTAGCGGTCGTCGCGCAGCAGGACGAAGTAGTGGTCGAGCGCCCGCTCGCCCTTGTAGGCCGCGCCGATGCTCACCCCGTCGGTGACCCGGCGGAGGAAGTCCCGGGTGCCGGCGAAGACCATGCGTTGCAGCCCCTGCTCGTTGGGGACCACCCTCGGCCACGACCCGACGACGGCGCGGTCGGGCACCTGGAAGTAGTCCACCACGAGGTCGCCTCGGGCGGCCCACACGGGGTTGTCGCGCACCGGATACGCGACGAAGTAACCCGGGCCGAACCAGCGCACCGAGGCGCCCTCGTTGTAGCCGAAGAGGCGGGAGGTGCCGTCGTCGGGGCGGCAGAAGCGCTTCTCGAAGGTGCGGAAGGCTCTCGGCACCGGGAGGGTGTTGCGCCCGTGGTGGCGCACCTCCGCGCGGTCGGACTTCTCGGCGGGGACGAGGTCGGCGACGGAGATCGCGTCGGCCTGCGCGGCGACCGCGTAGAGGTGCCGCTGGCCCGAGCGGTCGAGGGAGAAGAGGGCCTCGCGGCGCTCTGCGAAGGGGCGGTCGGCGAACCATTCGGCGACCTCGGCGATGCGGGTCACCCGGCGTTCGAGGAGCTCGGTCAGTTGCATGGTGGGTCTCGGAGTCTCTCAGAAAGCGTGGGGGTGGGTCGACGAAGCGGCTCAGGGGCAGCGGAAGAGCATGGTGAGGTCGCGCACGTCGTCGTCGGAGAGGGCCTCGACGGAGAAGGGCGGCATCGAGCCGGCGTAGCCGAGGAAGCTCCCGTGGCGGACCTTCTCCACCACCACCGTGCGCACGTAGGTCGTGCGGTCGGTGTAGCCCGCCGGGAGCACCTCGTCGCAGTGCTCCCGCTGGGTGTCGCCGGGGACGATGGAGACCAGCGGGCCGAGCCGCCCGGCGCCCGTCCCGATCGCCCCGTGGCAGCTCGCGCAGGCGCGGGTCCACACGGCCTGGGCCCGGGTGGCGTCGCCGTCCCCGAGCGGGCGGACCACGCGCGGATAGGTCTGCGCGACCGGCTGTGCGCCCGCGGTGGAGCCGTCGGGGCTCAGCGACTCGAGCCAGGCGTAGAGGGCCTCGCCGGTGCGGCCGTCGAGGTCCGTGGGGGTGCCTCGCATGAAGAAGGTCCAGCAGCGCTCGACGGCCTCGTGGAGGTGCACGGTCTCGCCGCCCCAGAACGACGGCCTCCGCGCGGCGCCCTCCAGCGGCGCCCCTGGGAGCAGCCGGGCGCCGACCTCCGAGGGCCTCACGGCGTGGCAGGTGGTGCACGCGAAGACGTTGTAGCGCGAGCGGCTGGCCCCGGGGTTCTGCGCGATGGCGGCGCCCTCCGCGGAGGCCGGCAGGCGCAGCTCCGTGTCGGCGCAGGCCGGGAGCAGCAGCGCGAGGGCGAGCGCGACGGCCGACCTCATCGGGCTCCACCGCCCGCGAAGACGATCGCGTCGGGAAACACCCCGACGGGGAAGCTCCGCACCGTGCGCAGGTCGTCGGGGTGCAGCGCGAGGATGCTCCCGGGCTGGCTGCGCGCCGGGTCGGAGGTGTGACGGCCCTCGCAGACCAGGTAGTAGAGCCCGTCGGGGCCGTACGCGACCTGATGGGGGAGGGTGCACTCCTCGGGGGTGAAATAGCGCTGGTCTCGCAGCGCCATCCCAGGCCCGGTGGAGAGCCGGGTGACGCTGTCGCGGCCCTGCGTGGGCACCACCATGGTCGAGCCGTCGGGGCTGAACCCCGGAAACCAGGCCTTGCCCGGGAGGCGGCGGGTGAGGCGCGACTCGTCGAGGGCCCCGCTGGCGACGTCGTAGGCGATGAGCACGTTGGCGACCGCGCAGCCCAGCCACACCGAGGTCCCGTCGGGGGAGAGGGCGAGGGAGTAGGGGCCGTAGGACGGGCTGGTGGTGTTTCTCGGGGGCGATCCGCCGAGGTAGACGAGGCGCACGGTGGGCCGAGGGCCGTCGAGGGAGACCACCCCGAGGGCGTCGTCGCCGTAGCAGGCCATGAACACCGTGCGGCCGTCGGGGGAGACCACCATGCCGTGCGCGGCGACGCAGACCGGGATGGTCGCCGTGCGGGTCATCGTGGCGGTGTCGATCACGATGAGGTTGGACCTCTGCCGCTCGGGGTCGCCCACGTTGGCCTGCGCCCGTCGCAGGTCGAAGTGGGAGACGTAGGCCGTGCGCCCGTCGGCGGAGAGCGCCATGTCGCCGGGGTTGGGGTCGACGTCGACCTGGCCCAGCAGGCGGAAGTCGCAGAGCGAGCGCTTCACGAAGATGCCCGGGGTGTCCGACGATCCGTGCTCGGCGTGAGGCCCCGCGGGGATGGCCGCCGCGGGGAAGGACAGCGGCGAGTAGAGCACCGAGCGGGCGAGGTCGACCGCGAGGTGGTGCGGGCCGTTCTCCGCGAGAGGGCCGACCCCGACCGGGTGCGTCGCTCGCACGGTGCCTGCGCCGAGGTCGAGCACCGCCACGGAGTTCATCAGGCTGTTGGTGACGTACCCGAGGCCGCCGTCGGGGATGCCCGGGTCGGTGCACCCGGAGCCCCAGGCGCTGGCGTCGAGGCGGTCGTAGACCACGCGCTCCTCCCCGCAGCCGGCGAGGCAGGAGGCCAGGAGGAGCGAGGCGGCGAGGGCGATGGGGAGGGGGCGATGGGGCATTGGATGGCGGGACGTTGGAGGGATCCTGGCGCCCGGTGGCTTCATGACACCGGTGGCGGGAGATTGCACCCACGCGCGCTCCGCCCGGCTGATGCTGCGACATCGTGACGCGTGCGATCCTTGACCCCGCGTGGCGTCTCGGTCGAGGCTGGCGCGGTGATGGATCGACGTCGGGCCTTCGGTTGGATCGCTCTCACCGCGACGCTCGGCGTCGGGTGCTTCCCGGATGACGCGCTGCACACGGACGCCGGGGGAGACGCGGTGAGCGACCTCGGCCGCGCCGATGCGACGACGGACGCGGGCCCTCGGGACGTGCCGAGGTTCGACGTGACCGACGCGGGCCTCCCGGCGGACATGGGCGTGCCGGACATCGGGCCCACCGACGCGGCGGTCGACGCCTCGGAGACCGGGCCGATGATCGAGGGCCCGGCCTGCGAGATGGCGCCCTCCATGGCGAGCTCGCGGATGGTGCTGGAGGGCCTGACGGGCGCGAGGGACTTCGTCTTCGACGGCCTCGGCGGCGTGGCCGTGGCGCAGGGCTCCACGGTGGTGCTGCGGCGCGCGGGGGACACCACCCCGGTGACGATGGTGATGGCCGGCGAGGTGGTCGCGCTGCGCTTCACCCGAAACGCGGGCCTGGCGCTCGCGGTCTTCAACAACACCGGCGCGGGTACGGGCAACGGGGCGATCTACCAGGTGGCCCCCGGGTCGACGACGCCGACGCTCCGACAGTCGGGGCTCCGTCAGCCGGGCGGCCTGGCCGTCGACGCCGCCGACCGCATCTGGTTCAGCGACACGACCATGAACGCCATCTACCGCATGCCGGCCAGCTCCGACGCGGGCACCGGCGCGCAGGTCGTGGTGACCGACGTGCCGAGCCCGACGCAGCTCCTCGTCGACGCCCAGGGGCGCTACCTCTTCGTGGCCCGCTCGGACACCAACACCGTGATGCGCCTCGAGCTCACCGGCGGCGACGGCGGATCCATCGGCGGGGCGATGCCCTTCGTCGGAGGCTTCAGCCGGGTGTCGGGCCTCGCGCAGGACGAGTGCGGCAACGTGTTCGTGGCCGACGAGATCGTCGATCGCATCTGGCGCGTGCCCATCCTCGCGGGCGACGCGGTGCGCGTAGTGACGGACGTGCGCGGCCCCCGCTCGCTGATGTTCGGCGCGGGCGACCCCTTCGGCCCGAGGGAGCTCTACGCCCTCTCCGCCATGGACGGCACCCTTCGCGCCGCCAACCTCGTGGCCCGCGGCGTGCCGCTGGCGGTCCCCGCGCGATGAGCACGGCGCGGCGTCTCGGGTGGCTCCTGGTGGCCCTCCCGGTCGCAGCGTCGGGGTGCTTCGACGACCCGCTGAGCGCGCCCGACGCCGCGCTCGACGCCGCCATCGCCCCGAGCGACCGCCCCGCCCCCCTCGACAGGCCCGACGCCGCCATCGCCCCGAGCGACCGCCCCGACGCTCCCGACGTCACCGCCGCTCCCGACGTCACCGACGTCCCCACCGCCGACCTCCCCGAGGTGGGCGCCGACCTCGGTCCCCGCTGCGCCACCTCCGCGGAGTGCGCGGACGGTCGGCTCTGCGGCCCCGACGGACGCTGCGCGCCCTGCGTCCCTTCCGACGATCGCTGCCCCGCGGCGCAGCACTGCGACCCGTCGACCCTGGGCTGCGTCCCCGGCTGCCGCTCCGACGAGGGCTGCATGGCGGCCCCCCGGGCCGACGGCGGCGCCGCCCCGGCGCGCTGCGACGTGACCCGGCACGTCTGCCTCGACTGCGACGTCGACGACGACTGCCCGGCGCGCTCGGTGTGCCGGATGGGGCAGTGCATGGTGGGCTGCAACGAGCGCCGCGGCTGCGCCCCGGGTGAGGTGTGCTGCACCGGCAGCTGCGTCGACGTCCAGGCGGACATCGCCAACTGCGGCGCGTGCGAGCGGCGGTGCGCGGTGAGCAACGGCGTCCCGGCGTGCACCGCGGGCGTCTGCGGCCTCGAGGCCTGCACCGCGGGCTTCGCGGACTGCAACCGCAGCCTCGCCGACGGCTGCGAGAGCGACCTCCAGGGCGACCCGGCGCGCTGCGGAGCGTGTGACGTATCCTGTCCGACGCCTCCGGGCGCCGGCTCCATCGCCTGCGGGGCGGGCCGCTGCGGGTTCACCTGCGCGGCGGGGATGGCGGACTGCGACGGCGACTCGCGCAACGGGTGCGAGCGCGCGGTGTCGAGCGACCCCGGCAACTGCGGCCGCTGCGGCAACGCGTGCCCGGCGAGGGCGGGGGCCTCGGTGCCTCGCTGCACGGCGGGGGTCTGCGGCTACGTCTGCAACGTGGGCCGCGGGGACTGCGACGGCGACTCGAGCAACGGCTGCGAGGCGGACGTGCGCACCGATCTCTCGCACTGCGGCCGCTGCGGGGCGGCGTGCGTGGCGCCGGCCAACGCGACGGCGACCTGCGCGGCGGGGCGCTGCGGCTACGCCTGCAACGCCGGGTACGGGGACTGCGACGGCGACGCGGCCAACGGCTGCGAGGTCGACCTTCGCACCAGCACCGCGCACTGCGGCCGCTGCGGCGGGGCGTGCATGGTGTCCGGCGGCACGCCGGCGTGCGTCGACGGGCTCTGCGCCATCGCGACCTGCGGGGGGAGCTTCGCCAACTGCGACGGGCTCTCGTCCAACGGGTGCGAGACCGACACGCGCAGCTCGGCGACGCACTGCGGGATGTGCGGGCGCGCCTGCCCGGCGGCTCCGCATGCGACGGCGGTCTGCGTGGCGAGCGCCTGCGCCACGAGGTGCTCGCTCTCGTACGGGGACTGCGACGGGCTCTCTTCCAACGGGTGCGAGACCGACACGCGCAGCTCCGTGGCGCACTGCGGCCGCTGCGGCGCGGCGTGCGTGACGCCCGGCGGGACGCCCGGGTGCAGTGCGGGCGCCTGCGTGGTGGCCGGGTGCGACACGGGCAGGGGCAACTGCGACGGCGTCGCGGCCAACGGGTGCGAGACGGACTTCGCGACGAGCCCGAGCCACTGCGGGGCGTGCGGCGCGGTGGGGGCGGAACTCTGTGACGGCCGTGACAACAGCTGCGACGGGCTGGTGGACAACGGCTGCCCCACGGCCATCGGCGGGCTCGCGGGCTTCGACTACACCTCGCCGGAGTACGGCACCGGGACGACCATCTCGACGGACGCCTCGTGCGCCGCGGGGCAGGTGGTGCGGGGGATCTTCGGCCGGGTGAACGGCAACTTCGTCACCCAGCTCAACGTGATCTGCGGCACTCCCCAGATCAGCGAGAACCGCACGAGCGCGCCCTACCGCTACGCCGCCACCGTCACCGGCTCGACGGACGTGGGCACCGTAGGGACGGCCGTGGGCACGGTGTTCCGGTACGTGTGCCCGGGAGACTCGGTGGTGACGCGCATCCGCGGCCGGGCCTCGCCCTACCTCTATCAGTTCATGCTCGACTGCTCGACGCTGTCGGTCACCGGCAACCCCGGCAGCCTCCGGGTCACCGCCACCCCGGCCGCGACCTCGCCCTCGTGGGGCTCCGCCAACGGAGGCACCTTCGACTACCCGTGCCCCGCCAACGCCTCGGGCTCCGCCTCGGTGCTGCGCGGCCTCTACGGCCGCTCCCGTCGCATCCTCACGTCGATCTACAGCATGTCCGTGGGCGCCCGCTGCAGCGTGCCTTCGATCACGGTACGGTGAGCGCCGCCATGCTCCGCGCGCTCGCCCTCTCCCTCTCCCTCGCGGCCCTCGGCTGCGCCTCGCAGCCTCCGCTGCCTCCGCTCGCCCCCGCGGGGCCGCCCGTCTCCGCCGCGACGCCGGTGGTGGTCTACGGCGCCAACTGGTGCCGCCACACCCGCGCCGCGATGGACTGGCTCGAGGCCCGCGGGGTCCCGGCCCGCTTCCGCAACGTCGAGGCCGACCCCGCCGCCTACGACGACATGCACACCCGCATGACCGAGGGACACATCCGCGGCGGGGGCATCCCCGTGCTCGACGTGCGGGGCCGCGTGCTGCTCGGCTTCCACGCCGACGAGGTCGAGCGCGCCCTCCGCGACTGATCCCCGCGCTGGCGGTGATAGAACCGCCGCCATGGTCGCTCACGCCACCCCTGGCACCCCTCGGCTCTACTTCGACGACCCGGCGCTCCTCGCCTTCGAGGCCACGGTCGTCGCGCACGCACGCCTCGACGACCGGCCCGCGCTGGTGCTCGACCGCACGGCGTTCTACCCCGACTCCGGGGGCCAGCCCGGCGACGCGGGGGAGCTCTCCGGGCTCGCGGTGGAGGACACCCGCTGCGACGACGCCGGGGTGGTGCTCCACGCGCTCTCCGTGGGCTCGGAGCTCCCGCCGGTGGGGAGCGCGGTGCGGGGGATCATCGACCGCGACCGTCGCCGCCTTCACGCGGCGCTGCACACGGGGCAGCACATGCTCTCCCGGGCCATGGTCGACGAGGCCGGCGCGGAGACGGTGTCCTCGCGCCTGAGCGGCGCCGGGAGCACCCTGGACCTCGACGTGGCCTCGCTCGACGAGCGCGTGCTCGCCAGGGTGGAGCGGCGCGTGGCGAGGGCCATCGAGGACGACCTCACGGTGCGGCAGTGGTTTCCCGAGCCCGAGGAGGTGGCGTCGCTGCCGCTCCGTCGCGCCCCGAAGGTCACGGAGAACATCCGCGTGGTCGACATCGGCGGCTTCGACCTCTCCCCCTGCGGCGGCACCCACTGCGCGCGCACGGCCCTGGTGGGCGCGCTCCACATCACCGGCGTCGAGCGCTTCAAGGGGAAGACGCGGGTGAACTTCCTCGCGGGTCGCGCCGCCCTCGACGAGCTGCGCGCCCGCTCGAGCTCGCTGGCCGAGCTCGGGGCGCTCTTCACCTGCGGCCTCCACGACGTGCGGGCGGCGGTGGAGCGGCTGCGCTCCGAGCTCCAGTCGACGCGCGACGCGCTCGGCGACGTGCGCGCCCGCTGGGCCGAAGGGGTGGCCGATCGGCTGCTGCGAGAGGCCTCCGCGGCGGGGTCGTCGCGCGTGGCGCTGGCGCTCGAGGGCGAAGGCGTGGAGACGCTCCGGGCGCTGGGCCAGCGGCTGACGGCGAGGGAGGGCGTGGTGGCCTTCCTCGCGTCCCGGGTCGACGACGGGCTGCTGGTGCTGGTCGCCCGAGGCCCAGGGTCGGGCTTCGACTGCGGCGCGTGGCTGAAGCGCGCGGCGGCGGCGCACCAGGGCCGCGGGGGCGGCCGGCCCGAGCGCGCGGAGGGTCGCCTTCCGGGCCACGTCGACTGGGCGGCGCTGGTGGCGGCGACGGCGGAGTGAGGCTTACGGGCCGGAGGGGCCGTCTGCGGCGACCGCCGCCACGAAGGCGTAGTTCACCATCGCGTTGGGCGCGCGGAAGGCGGCCAGGCGCACGGTGCAGAGGGCCGCGCCGAGGCAGAGGCCCTGCGCCCGGGAGACGTCCGAGGCCAGGCTTACCTCCAGGGGTAATCCGCTGCCGGCGAAGAGCACCCGCACGGGCACCCGGCCCTCGCGGTCGATGGGCGGGGAGCACGCGAGCACCTGGCGCTCGACCGGGAGGAAGGCCCGCACGATCATCGCGTTGGTGGGATCGTAGGGCGACTGGGTGCTCGGGCGCTGCGGGAGCGCGTCGCCCTCGCACACGATGCGAGGCGCGCTGCGAGGACCGGTCCATCGAGGGGTGAGCGTGGGCCCCCCGGTGGTGGGGGCCTGCACCACGGGGCTGCCCATCGAAGGGGCGTCGGGGCGGGCCTCGGCGCCGCCGGCCCCGGCGCGACGCACCGTGGGCACGAGGCTCAGCCCGTCGAGCGGACCCGCAGCCGGAGCGGTCGCGGCGGTCGTCGCGGCGGCGGGAGGCGCGTCGGTCGCAGCGGTGGTGGTGGTGGTGGTGGCGCTCGCGTCGGCCGCGGGGCGTCGGCGTCGGCGCCTGGGGCGGCTCGCGGCCTGAGGGGGAGGGGGCGGGGCGCTGGCGCAGGCGTCGAGGACGGAGGCCGCGAGCACGAGGAGAAGCAAGCGGGGAGAGCGGGTCATCTGGGGGAGAGCCTCCGTCGGAGAAGCGCAGGCCATAGAGGGGTCTGTAAAGGTGGCAAACCCGGCGAGCGGAAGCCAGCGGCGCCTCGACCGCAGCGGCGCCTCGACCGTGTCTCGACGGTCGAAGCAGTCCGTTGCAGCGAGGGCGAAAGGAGTTCGATCGGGGCTCGTCGCGGGACTGCGCGCTCTATTGACACTGCGGGGGGTCCTTACTAGCGTCCCGCGCGTTTCGCGGTCCGGGCATCTGCTTGTGCCGCGTTTTGTGGAGACACCGCCGCGGCGAACGGGGAAGAGACCTCGAGTGCATCCGCGCGGTGACGGAAAGCGATCCTTGACCATGGCGTTCGAGCTCACTCCGGAGCGGCTGGCGATCTTCGAAGAGCTGCTGCCGAAGTACCCGACGAAGCAGGCCCTCACGATCCCGCTCCTCCACATCTGCCAGGAGCAGGCGGGTCACATCTCCGACGAGGTGATCGAGTACGTCGCGAAGAAGCTCTCGCTGAGCACCGCGGACGTGAAGGGCGTCGTCACCTTCTACACGCTGTTTCAGCAGAAGCCGGTGGGGCGCAACGTGGTGTGGGTCTGCCGCACGCTGAGCTGCGAGCTCATGGGCGCGCGGGAGATCACCAAGACCCTCGAGCAGAAGCTCGGCTGCCACGTCGGCGAGACCACCAAGGACGGCGAGTTCACGCTGCTCCAGGCCGAGTGCCTCGCGGCGTGCGGCGGCGGCCCGATGATCCAGCTCAACGACGAGTACTTCGAGAACCTCACGCCGGAGAAGCTCGACGCGATCCTCGACGCCGCGCGCAAGAAGAAGGACGCCGGCTGCGCGGCGACCTTCTCTCCCGTCGGTATTCGCGCCCGCAAGGAGCACTGACCTTCATGCCTGTCGAGAATCCCCGCCTCCTCACCAAGAACTACGACACCCCCAACTCGTGGACCCTCGCGGCCTACGAGGCCTCCGGGGGCTACCAGGCGCTGCGCAAGGCGATCGCGATGGGCCCTGCGGCGATCCGCGAAGAGGTCAAGGCCGCCAACCTCCGCGGCCGCGGAGGAGCGGGCTTCGCGGCGGGCGTGAAGTGGTCGTTCCTCAAGACGAGCCCCGACAAGCCCAACTACATCGCGGTCAACGCCGACGAGGGCGAGCCCGGCACCATCAAGGACCGCACGCTGATGGAGAAGGACCCGCACCGCTGCGTGGAGGGCTTCATCATCGCCGCCTACGCGCTCGATGTGCACACGGTCTTCGTCTACATCCGCGGCGAGCTGGTGCTCGCGATCAAGCGCATCGAGCAGGCCGTGCGCGAGGCGCGCGCCAAGGGCTACCTGGGCGACAAGGTCATCGACCAGGACTTCAAGCTCGACATCGTCGTGCACGCCGGCGCCGGCGCGTACATCTGCGGCGAGGAGACCTCGCTGCTCAACTCGCTCGAGGGCCTGCGCGGCGAGCCCCGCCTCAAGCCGCCCTTCCCCGCGGTGGTGGGGGCCTTCGGGGCGCCGACCATCGTCAACAACCTCGAGACCCTCGCCACGGTGCCGACCATCATCGAGCTGGGCGGCGACGCCTTCTCGAAGCTCTCCCGGCTGCACCACCTCCGCGACGGCGGCGTGCGGCTCTACGGCATCTCCGGCCACGTCAACCGCCCCGGGGTCTACGAGGCCCCGGTGGGCATCACCCTCCGCGAGCTCATCGACGACCTCGGCGGCGGCGTGCGCAAGGGCCACACCCTGAAGGCGGTGATCCCCGGCGGCAGCAGCACCCCGGTGCTGCGCGAGCAGGACATCGTCCACGCCCCGGACGAGAAGCACCCGCTGCACCCGTGGCACGGCAAGAGCCACCTCGACGTGCCCATGGGCGTCGACACCATGCGCGGCCTCGGCACCATGCTGGGCACCTGCTGCGCCATCGTGATGGACGAGACCACCTCCATGGTGCGCGTCGCCGAGAACCTGATGATGTTCTACGCGCACGAGTCGTGCGGGCAGTGCACCCCGTGCCGCGAGGGCTGCGCCTGGATGGCCCGGCTCTGCCAGAAGTTCGCCAACGGCACGGCGACGCAGGTCGACCTCGACACGCTCGCCGACGTCGCCAACAACATCATGGGCAACACCATCTGCGCCCTCGGCGACGGCGCGGCGATGCCCATGCTGGGGATCCTGAAGCTGTTCCGTAACGAGTTCGAGGCCGCGATCGGCAAGCCGACGCCGCACCTCGGAGTAAAGGCCGCCTGATGCCTCCCGCGTCGATCCAGCAGCTCGCTGCGTTCTCCTTCTTCGCGGCACTGGCCGTGGTCAGCGCGCTGGCCACCGTCATGATGCGCAACCCCATCCGCAACGCGGTCGGGCTCTTCGTGCACGTCCTGTCGCTGGCGGGGCTCTACGTCAGCCTCTCCGCGCACTTCCTCACCGCGGTGCAGCTCATCGTCTACGTCGGCGCTGTCGTGGTGCTCTTCGTCTTCGTGATCATGCTGCTCGGCCCCGCGTCGGAGGCGCCCTCGGACACCGCGGGCCGTCTCCCGAGGGGCATCGGCGCGGCGGCGATGATCGCCGCGGGGGTCTTCCTGGCCCGCGTGGTGATCGACCTGCGCCCCGAGCGCGTGGCCAACCCGCCCGGCTTCGGCACCATCGAGACCGTCGGGCGCGAGCTCTTCGGCCCGGCGATGATCCCCTTCGAGATGGCCTCGGTGCTGCTCACCGCCGCCATCGTCGGGGCCTTCGCGGTCGCGCGCAGCCACCACGGCAAGGTGTCCATGTCCACCGGCGAGCCGAGCGACGGGAGTTCGCGATGATCATCCACCTCGGGCACTACCTGGCCCTCTCCTGCGTGCTGTTCAGCATCGGCGCGGCGGGCTTCCTCTTCCGCCGCAACGTGCTCATCTCGCTGATGAGCATCGAGCTCATGATGAACGCGGTGAACCTCACCTTCATCGCCGCCAACCGCTGGCAGCCGCTGGTCACCTCCGCGGACGGGACCGCCACCGCCGCGATCCCCCACCACGGTCACCTCTTCACGTTCTTCGTCATCGCGGTCGCCGCGGCCGAAGCCGCCGTCGGCCTCGCGATCGTCCTGGCGTTCTACCGCCTCCGCAAGACCGTGCGCACCGACGCGGCCGACATGCTCCGGGGATAAGAGCCCTCAACTGCCATGAAGCTCAATCACATCGACTTCGGACAGCTCCTCGCTGCCGCGCCGGACCACTTCAACGTCCTCGGCTGGATCGTGCTGCTCCCCCTCCTCGGGGCGATCATCAACGGGATCTGGGGCCGACGCATCGGCCGGCAAGGCGTCTACATCGCGGCGATCTCCGCCGTGGGGATGTCCTTCCTCCTGTCCATCCTGGCCTTCGCGGCGCTGCTGAAGGCGGGCAACCACGCCGCCGCCGCCGCGCTCGCCGAGGGCCACCACCACCACCCGCTGGCCTCCCTCAGCTACCGCGCGTGGGACTGGTTCATCGCGCCGCTCGGGCCCTCCGCGGTCGAGATGATCCCGGTGCGCTACGTCGTCGACCCGCTCTCCGGGGTGATGCTGCTGGTGGTGACGGGGGTGGGCACGCTCATCCACGTCTACTCCGCCGGGTACATGTCCCACGACCCGGGCTACGCGCGCTTCTTCGCCTATCTCAACCTCTTCATCTTCGCGATGCTGAACCTCATCCTGGGCGACAGCCTGGTGACGATGTTCCTGGGGTGGGAGGGCGTCGGGCTCGCGTCGTACCTGCTCATCGGGTTCTGGTACACGAACAACGACTACGCGACCGCGGGGCGCAAGGCCTTCATCGTCAACCGCATCGGCGACGCGGGCCTCATCCTCGGCATGACCATCCTCGCCTGGAAGGGCGGGAGCTATCAGTTCGAGACGCTCCGCCAGCACCTCACCGAGGACACCTTCATCAACGCGCTGCACGAGCGCACGGGCCTCGGTCACTTCCTCGTCGACGCCATCCCCGGCCTCTCGAGCTCCGCGAGCCTGGGCACCTTCGTCGGCGACATCGACTTCTCCTGGGGCGGCGCCGCGTGCCTGCTCCTCTTCATCGGCTGCTGCGGCAAGAGCGCGCAGTTTCCGCTCTACGTCTGGCTGCCGGACGCGATGGCGGGCCCCACGCCGGTGTCGGCGCTCATCCACGCCGCCACGATGGTCACCGCGGGCATCTACCTGCTCTGCCGACTGTCGTTCCTCTACACGCACTTCTCGACGGTGCTGAGCATCATCGCGCTCGTCGGCGCCTTCACCGCCCTCTTCGCGGCCACCATCGCGGTCACGCAGGTGGAGCTGAAGAAGGTGCTCGCGTACTCCACGGTGTCGCAGCTCGGCTTCATGTTCATGGGCTGCGGCGTCGGGGCCTTCAGCGCGGGCTTCTTCCACGTGTTCACCCACGCGTTCTTCAAGGCCTGCCTCTTCCTCGGGGCCGGCGCCGTGATGCACGCCTGCGGTGACCGCCAGGACATCCGCCAGCTCGGCGGGCTGAAGAAGTACCTCCCGAAGATCACCGCGGCGATGGGCATGGCGACGCTGGCCATCATCGGCACGCCGTTCACCTCCGGGTTCTTCTCGAAGGACGAGATCCTCTTCCGCGCGCTGTCCAACCCCTTCGCGCCGACGGTCGGGAAGATCGTCTACGCGACGGGCCTCGCCGCCGCGACGCTCACGGCCTTCTACATGACCCGCATGATGATCATCGCCTTCGACGGCGAGGGTCCCCGCTACCACGACCCCAACAAGGTCGCGCACGCGCACGGCCACGACGACCACGGCCACGGCCACGGCGACCCCAACGCGCTCCCCTCGGAGCACGGCGTCGACATGACCTTGATGATCGTCCCGGTGATCATCCTGGCGGTGCTCGCGCTGGTCACCGGCTTCCTGGGCCTGCCGCACTTCGTCTTCCACCACGAGGGCATCCTCCCGACCTTCCTCGAACCCGCGGTCGCGGACGTGCTCCAGACCCGCAGCGCCGAGGTCGTCGCGCACGTGCACTCGATGGAGGGCGTCTCGATGGTCGGGGGCGTGCTGTCCTGGATCATCGGCACCGGCGCCGCGATCTGGGTCTACAAGCTCCAGAAGGGCGAGCCTGCCGACAAGCTGGCGAAGTCCGTCCCCGGGCTCTACCGCCTGGTCTTCGACAAGTGGCGCGTCGACGAGCTCTACGACGCCACCATCCTGCGCCTCACCCGCGGCGCGGCCATCTTCGCGGCGGGCTTCGACCGCTACGCGATCGACGGCCTGGTCAACCTGACGGGCACCGTCACCGTGGGCCTCGGCCGCATGGTGAAGCCCATCCAGACCGGCGCCATCCAGGTGTACGGCGCCTTCGTGGCGGTCGGCACCCTCGGTCTGGTGATCTGGGCCACGCTGATGCCCGCGGTCTCCATCGCGTACCGCCCCGGCGCCGCCGGGCCCGCGATCCTCGAGGCCAGCGGTGGTCCCGGGTACACGTACCGCTGGGCCTTCTACGACCCCGATCCGCGCCCCGAGGCCAACCTCCTCGACCAGCGCTGCCCGGTCGCCCGCGCCACCGAGGCGCTGACCCGCGCGGCGGCGGCGCCCGGCGCCGAGGCGCCCACCGCGACGACGCAGCGCAGCGAGTCGATCACGACCCCGCGCTGCGTGGCGGTCGACGCGACCAACGCCTTCGGTCGCCACGTCCTCGCCCGAACCCTCGTGCTCCCGCAGGGCGCCGATCAACCCGCAGCCAACCCGCCCGGTCGCTGAAGCACCAACCATGGACTCCACTCAAACGACGCGGCACCTGCTCTCGGTGCTCATCTGGTTCCCGGCCGCGGCCGCCCTGTTCGCGCTCTTCATCCCGCGGCAGGCCCCGAAGCTCCTGCGGACCTACGGCGTGGGCGTCGGGCTGTTCCTCTTCGGGCAGTCCCTGCAGCTCCTGGTGGGCTCGACGCACTCCGTCCAGTCCCGCACCTTCCGCTTCGTCGAGAACGTCGAGTGGATCCCCTCCTTCGGGATCCGCTACCACCTCGGCGTCGACGGGATCTCCCTCTGGCTGATCCTGCTCACGACCTTCCTCACGCCGCTGACGCTCTACGTCTCCTTCGGCGCGATCCGTAACAAGCAGAAGGAATTCATCGCCGCGATGCTCTTCCTGCAGAGCGCGATGATCGGGGCCTTCGTCGCCCTCGACCTCTTCCTCTTCTACACGTTCTGGGAGCTGATGCTGGTGCCGATGTTCCTCATCATCGGCGTGTTCGGAGGAAAGAACTCCGTCTACGCCGCGGTGAAGTTCTTCATCTACACCTTCGCCGGCTCGGTCTTCATGCTGCTCGCGATCCTGTACATGGTCGCCCAGTACAAGACCCTCACCGGGCACTACTCCTTCGACTATCAAGACCTGATGCGCCTCGGCTTCCCGGTGAGCACCGAGCGGATGCTCTTCGCGGCCTTCACCCTGGCCTTCGCCATCAAGGTCCCGATGTGGCCGGTGCACACCTGGTTGCCCGACGCCCACACCGAGGCGCCCACCGGCGGCTCGATGATCCTCGCGGCCATCATGCTGAAGCTCGGCACCTACGGCTTCCTGCGCTTCAGCCTCGGCCTCTTCCCCCTCGCGGCCCACTGGATCGGCCCGACCGTCGCCCTCCTGGCGTGCGTCGGGATCATCTACGGCGCCCTCGCGGCGTGGCGTCAGTACGACTTCAAGCGCCTCGTGGCCTACTCCTCGGTGAGCCACCTCGGCTTCGTGATGCTCGGCCTCTCGTCGCGCTCCCCGACGGGCGTCTCGGGCGCCATCGTCCAGATGGTCAACCACGGCATCTCCACCGGAGCGCTCTTCCTCCTGGTGGGCGTCCTCTACGACCGCCGGCACACCCGCGACGTCGCGGAGTTCGGCGGGCTCGCCAAGGTGATGCCCTGGTACTCGGCGATCTTCGTGCTGGTCACCATGAGCTCCATCGGCCTGCCCGGGACCAACGGGTTCATCGGTGAGTTCCTGATCATCACCGGCACCTTCGGCGCCGACCTGCTGCGCTGGTCGTATCACTGCATCGGCACCGACTGCGAGGTCGCCCAGATCGGCCCGTGGTTCGGCCTGCTCGCGGTGAGCGGCGTGATCCTCGGCGCCGTGTACATGCTCGACGTGACGCAGAAGGTCTTCTTCGGCCCGTCGACCAACCCGAAGAACCGCGACCTCACGGACCTCAACAGCCGTGAGTGGGTGGGCCTCGCCCCGCTGGTCGTCGCGATCTTCGCGCTGGGCCTCTTCCCGATGTACTTCCGCGACCGGATCGACCCCTCGGTGCGCTCCTTCCTCGCGGTCTACAACAGCAAGCGCGAGGCGCTGCGCGACGGCGGCAGCACCCGCATGACGCCGTGGCTCCTCGAGGAGGCCGCGATCACGCCCCCCGCGAGGGACCCGGGTAACGGGTTGCCCGCTCCGGCGGTCCCCGAGGCGGTCCCGCACGCCGCGCTCGCGCCGCGCTCGAACGAACTCCTTGCCGCCCGTGGTGGGAACTGAACCCGTGAACTTCCTGCTGGTCCTCGCCCCGATCCTCACGCTCGCCGTCGGCGGCCTTGTGCTCATGATGCTCGACGCCTTCCAGAAGGAAGACGGCCAGCTCGCGATGCCCACGGCGCTGCTCCACTTCGTCGCCGCCGCCGCGGCGCTCGCGCTCTGGCAGCGCGGCATTCCCGCGGAGGGCGCGGCCCTGGTCGCGCCGTGGCTCACCATCGACCGCACGGGGCTCTTCCTCGCGGCGGTGATCTCCGTCGGCGGCGCCCTCGCCTCGCTCCTCGCGGGCGGCTACCTCGCCGAGCACAAGATGGACCGCGGGGAGTACTACCCCCTCCTCGCCTTCGCCTCGGCGGGCGCCATCATGCTGGCGCAGTCGGGCGACACGCTCACCCTCTTCCTCGGCCTGGAGACCATGTCCCTGGGCGTGTACGCCCTCACCGGCTTCCGCCGCAGCAGCGCGCGCTCCATCGAGGCGGCGCTCAAGTACTTCCTGCTGGGCTCCTTCGCGGCGGCGATGCTGCTCTTCGGCGTGGCCCTGCTCTACGCCATCACCGGGCACACCGACTACGTCGGCATCGCCCAGTCGCTGCGCCACAGCGCCGAGCTCCCCAACGACCTCGTCGCGCGCGCCGCCGAGGAGCAGGTGCGCCTCGTCGGGACGCGCATCTCCATCTTCGCGATGGTGCTGATCCTCGTGGGCCTCGCCTTCAAGATCGGCGCGGTGCCCTTCCACATGTGGACCCCGGACGCCTACGAGGGCGCGCCGACCTCGACCACCGCATACATGAGCGTCGTGGTGAAGGCCGCGGCCTTCGGCGCCTTCATGCGCATCATGCTGGTGGTCTTCGGCGACGCGGGCAGCGCCAGCGGCACCGCCGGCTGGCCGGCCATCCTCGCCTGGATCGCCGTCCTCACGATGACCGTCGGCAACCTCATGGCCCTCACGCAGACCAGCGTGAAGCGCATGCTGGCCTACAGCTCCATCGTGCACGCGGGCTACATCCTGCTGGGCCTGCTCACCACCCCGAGGGAGGGCGTCGGCACCATGGCCCAGGCCTCGGTGCTCTTCTACCTGGCGGGCTACACGGTCACCAACGTGGGCGTCTTCGCGGCGCTCGCCCTCGCCGGCCGCCGAGGCGCCGAGGCGGTGAGCTTCGACGACCTCGCGGGCTACGCGCGCCGCCACCCGGCCGCGGGCTTCGCCCTCGCGTTCTTCCTGCTGTCGCTCACGGGCATCCCCCCGACGGTGGGCTTCTTCGCGAAGTTCTACGTCGTCCGAGCGACGCTCGACGCGGGCTACACCACGCTGGCCATCATCGCGATGCTCAACAGCGCGGTGTCCGCCTACTACTACCTGGGCGTGCTGGTGAAGATGTACATGCGCGACCCCGCCCCGGGCGCCGCGCAGGCCTCGCCCAACCGCTCGTTCTACATCGTGTTCACCATCCTGGTGTCCGCCGCGCTGGTGCTGCACATGGGCATGACCCCGAGCCGCTGGCTCAACCTCGCCATCGAGGCCGTGACGCCTGCCGCCGCCGCTGCTCCCGCCGCCGACGCCCCCGCCGCTCCCGCCGCTCCCGCCGCTCCCTGACCCTCCGCTCACCCCAGCGCGCCGATCGCCGCCTCCGTCGTCATCGGATCCTCGACGATCCGGCGCTGCTCACTGAAGGCCAGATCGCGGGTGATCAGGACGCGGACATCGACTGGACCGCCCGGCGATAGAGCGCGACGAAGCGCAGGATGTTCGCCGACCTCGCGCCCGCCAGCGTGTCGGCGAGGCGCTCGAGGCGTCGGAGCGCCTCCCCGGGAAGCGCCTCCGCGGAGGCCCTCGGCCGGAAGACGAAGAGACCAATCGACGGCAGGTCGGCGACGGGCACATCGGAGTGCTCGTCCGCGGGGAGCAGGTGAGCCAGGCCACCCTCGATGATCTCGGCGGCGTCCTCCATCTGGCCTGCGTCGATGAGCGCGAAGGCCGCGTTCGCGGTGCACAGCGTGTCCAGGGGCTCTGCCAGCCGGGCCCTGGCGAGAAGCAGCATCCCCGCCGCGTCTTCGTGGTGACCTGCGCGGGCGCGGGCCAGGGCGAGGTTGGCGAGCGTGTACGGATCGTGCGGGTGCGCTGCCAGGGCCCGCTCGTAGAGGTCGAGGACCACGTCGGTCCTGTTCTCGATGAGCCGACGCTGGGCCTCTTCGAGGAGGGGCGCCGCGCGGGCGTGCGCGGCACCCTGCTCGACGGCCTCGGCGCGCAGCGAGTCGAGCGACCCGTCCAGGGCCTCGTCGAGGAGGGCAAGCGCCTGGGCGGGCTCACCGAGCTCCAGCAGCAGCCTCGCGCCGAGCTCGTCCAGCTCGGGGTTCGGGGCGAAGGCAGGGCGACACCTTTGGAAGACCGACAGCGCCCTGGCGAGCGAGAACTGCGTCACGAGGCGGATGTAGTTGTTCACGAAGCCCGGGTAGTTGGGCTCGAGCTGGACGATGCTCGTGGCGACCGGGAGGGCGTCCGAGAAGCGGTTCTGCTCCAACAACGTGCCGGAGAGGTGATTGAGCGCGAGCACGTGGGTCGGGTGCTGCGCGAGGACGCGGCGGATGAGCGCCTCGGCCTCCGCGAGCCTCCCCTCCGCGCGTACCCGGTACGCCTCCTGAAAGGTCGGAGACCACGGCGCGTCGGGCTCGAAGGGGCCTCCGTGAAGGGACAACACGGCGCGCCCGCCGGGCACCGCGACGACCCACGCGCCCACCTCGGGCGGGCTCGGCGCGTCCTCGTCGAGCATGAACCGCGCGCGCAGGAGCGCGATCGCCGTCTGCAGGTTGAGCAACACATACGGCGCCCCCGCGGGAGCCCCCGGCAATGTGTCGACGCGATAGGTCGCACCCTGGAGCGTGATCGTCTTGCCGATCACCGCCGCCCCGCGGTGATTCGAGAGATGGAGAGCTTCCATCGTCGGACTCCATCGCCGAACGGAGCTCACGTCAACGACCCCGGAGGGCGGGGCCTGCGCGCCCAGAACGCGGCGGCGGGTTCGTGCGTGGTCGGCCGCGCGCTCGCCCGCGTTGGACGGCTCGTTCCCTTCGCGGCGCTCTTCGTGAGCACGGTGCCAGAGAAGAAGAAGCCCGCGAAGAAGCCGTAGGCCCCGTCACCTGACGAGTCACCAGAGGCCCTCCGGGCTGGCGCGTCCACCCGGCGCGCTACTTCCGGCGGGCCTTCTTCGAGGGCTTCGCGGGGAGGACGGTGAGGGTTCCTCCCGAGGCGGACTGCCAGTCGGCGAGCAGCCTCTTCAGCGTCGGGCCAAGGGGACAAGCGGTCTGGAGACGGACGCTGCGCACGTGCGTCGCGAGGCCGGAGAAGAGCCGGACGAAGGGATCGACGGGGACGGCGGTGACCTCGACCTCCGCCGCCCATCCGCCTTCGGTGGCGGTGTAGCGGACATGGCCGTTGGCGCGGCGCGCGGACAGCGATCGGAGCGAGGCCGCGAGGGGGTGGAGGAGCAGCCCGTTGATGCTCCCCGGGAAGGCCATGGGGTTGAGCGTCGCCGAGTCGTCGAACTCCAGGTGCGCGAGGTCGGGGAGGCCCAGCCCTCGCGCAGGGAGGGAGTCCCTCAGCTGATAGAACGGGTCGTTCCAGCGGAGCACGACCTGGACGCGCTCCAGGGGGAGGGAGGGCTCGCGGCGGCAGAGGTGCACGAGCGCCTCCATCGTCAGCCCCCGGACGGCGCGCACCTCCCGGAGCGACGGCGAACCGAGGACCTCGTCGACGAGCTCGACCGCGACCGGCCGCGGAAACACGACCTCCGCGAGCCCGGCCTGCCGCAGGTCTTCGAGCAGGCGCTTTCGGGTCGCGGGGTCTGCGCGCAGGAGTGCGCTGATCGGGTTCATGCCTTCAGCGCCTTGAGGGCGCGCGTGAGCGCCTGCTTCCGCTTGCCCTTCGGAGCCGAGGCGGCGGCGGCGGTCACGCTCGCGAGGACCCCTGCCCGGCTCTGCTCCCACCGACCGCTGCGGATGAGGCCGCCCCGCATCCGCGTCAGGACGGTCGGGAGTTCTGCGAGCACCCCGGTGTCGGCGTCGTCCTTCGGCGCTGCGACGAGGGCGTCGACCGCGGCGGGTCCGACCATGCCCAGCGCCCTGACGAGCATGCCGCGCAGCTTCGGAAGGTCCTCCGTCGCGAGCCGCCCCGTGAGGAAGCCCGTCCAGCGCGGATCGTCGAGGGGCGTGGCCGAGCACACGAGGCCGTCGATGCGGGCGCGCCCGGCCGGCTTCGCGGAGTCCGCCGCGGTGAAGAGGGCAGACGCGCGCTCGAAGACCTCCCCGGGGGCCAGGTGCGCCAGCGCCTTGAGGGCGGCGATCCGCCAGCGGGCGTCCTTCGAGGTGAGCCGGTCGGCGACCTCGCGCGCGCGGGCCGGGTCGGTCGCGGCTGCCACCTCCGCGGCCGCGGGGAGCGTGTCGGCCAGCGCCACGATGCGCCTCGCGAGCTCGGGTTGTAGCGCCGTTGCCCCGAGCGCCTCGATGAAGGGCCCAGCCCGCGTCGGCTCGGAGGCCAGCGCCTCGTCGAGGAGCGCCAGCAGCGTCGGTCGCGCCTCGGGGTTCGCGGCGAGGATCGCCAGGGCCGCGGGAACGCCGCGCTGCGCATCGGGCAGCACCAGCGCCATCGCCCTGTCCGGGTCGTACGCGGCGACGACCGGGTACAGCAGGTCGATGTGCAGGTACTCGTCGATCTCCAGCGCGCGCCACAGCGGCGCAGCGAGCCTGGGGTGGCCGGGGAAGCGCGAGCGCATCAGGTCGAGCGCGACGTTGCGAAGGTTCGAGTAGATGCCTCCTACCTCGACGGTGTCCTCGAGGACGGCGGCCATCACGTCGAGCGCCCCTTCGCCCTCGATGAGGACCAGCGCGCGCAGCCGCCGCTCGTTGCCCTGCTCGTTGCCCCCGGTGAAGCTCTCGCGGATGGCGCGGGCCACCTCGGGCCCCGCGTTCGCATCGATCGACGCGAGGGCTCCGGCCCCGCGCGCGAAGTCCCCGAGCAACACTCCGAGCGCCGTGGGTGTCATGCGCGACAGGCTATCCCCGACAGGGATGTTCGTGTTGGGAGGGGCGTTCGAGTGCGCTGCACGCGTCCGCCCCGTGGCGATGTCGGCGTTGACGTCCCGCTCACCGACGTCGCGACGAACGCACCACGCCTCGTCGCCGACGATCGAAGGCCATCACCGCGCCCCGGTGGAGCGAAGGGCGCTACCGCCGCCGCCCTCGGCCCTCGCCGCGCAGCCCGCGGTGCCCCGACGCCAGACCAGGGCCGCGCCCTCCCGCTCGAACTGTCCCATGAGGTTCATCGGCGTCTCCTGTGGGCGCCGACGGTACACCCCGTTGGCGCGCTGCCGTCGACCGTCACGGTCCGCTCGACCAGGTGGAGTCCGGCGTCGGCGCTGCACTGTATGCTCCGGCGATGACACGCTCCGTGCTGAGCCGGGCATCGCTCGCCGCGGCGGTGCTCGCGGCGGGCTGCCTCTCGCGCTGGTCGGGCTGCCGCAGCTACGACACCGGGCACCTCGCGGGGTCGGGGTGGACGGCCCGCGTGAGCTGCGATCCCCACACCGAGGTCGACCTCGGCGGCGCGACGGTGCTCCGCGGGTGCACCGCGCGGTGGCGCTTCACGGTGGAGCGCGGCCGCGAGACGGAGTCCGCCGAGCTACCCGGTCCGCGGTACCCCTCCTCGGACTGCGGCGAGGTGCGGCGCCTCTGCGCCTCGGCGCACGGCGAGCTCGCCCGTCGCGACACGGCCGAGGGCACCTGGGTCGCGGCGCGCGCCCCCGGAGCCGAGACCCGGCTGGCCTTCGTTCCGTCGGATTGCGGGCGCACGTACATGCTCCCGCGAGGCCTCGCGCCCTCGCTCCCTCCCCGGGACGCGGTGGCTCGGCAGCCCGACGGCCCGGCCTTTCTCGACGGGGTCGTGGCGCGCGAGCCGGTGACCAGCCACGGCTGGTCCCTGGTGTGCGGCGCATCGCTCACGAGACGCGTCGCGGCCGTGCGCGCGGCGGTGATCGCGTGTCGCGCGCCCGACCCGGTGATGGACGCGCTCTTCCGCGCCGACCCGGCGAGCGTCGAGGTCGTGTGGGACGCGCTCGTCGGGGGGCGGCTGTCGTGCGCCGACTCCATCCGCAGGTCCCTCCGCGAGAGCGCGGCGACGGCGCTCGGTGAGCTGGTGCTGGGCCGACTCGCGGCGTGCGATGCCCGCTGCCCGCCGCGCGGTCGGGTGGAGCTGCTGCGCGAGGCGGGCGAGCTGCGCCTGCCGGGGGTGCGCGAGAGGGCGCTCCGGCTGGCGTCGCCGGGTCCGCCGCCGCCGCTCGCGGGTGATGCCTCCGCGTCGGCGCGCTCGGCGCACCGGGACGCCTACGACGAGTGGCTCTCGGCGCAGTGGGCCCTCTCGCGGGTCGACCCGCAGGCCGGGACGGAGCTGGCGCTCGCCACGCTGCGCCGGATGCCGGTGCCCGAGGGCGTCACGCGGCTGCCGACCTCGGGGGGCGGACGGCCCGAGTCCGACGAGGGCGACCCCGCGACGGCGCTGTGCTCGATCGTGCTGGGCGACACGAGCAGGGCGCGCGACGGCCTGTGGCGGCTTGCGAGCGACGAGGGGGCGGGCGCGGGCGCGCGGCAGCACGCGCTGCTGGCGCTGGCACGGCTGGGTGACCCCCGCGCGTCGGGCACGACCCTGCCCAGCAACCCGCTCACCGCGGAGCAGGCCGCGCTGGTCCGAGGGCTCAGCGCCCCGCAGGGCGGGACGCGCTCGGGCGGCGGGCACCACCACCACTGGCATTGAGCGCGTCAGCGCGCGCGTCGGTAGTGCATGGCGACCGCGCCGCTGCGGAGCGGCCTCGCCGAGACCAGCTCGAGCCGTCGCGTGCTGGGCAGCCCGCTCTGGTAGAGGGTCGGGCCGTGGCCGGCGATCCTGGGGTGGACGAGGAACTTGTACTCGTCGACCAGATCCAGCCGGTCCAGCTCGGTCGCGAGCCTGCCGCTACCGAGGAGCACGCCGGCCGGGGTCGCGTCCTTGAGCTTCTGCACGCCCGTGCGCAGGTCGCCGACGATGGGGTGGCTGTTGGTCCACGGGAAGTCCCTTCGCGTCGACGACACCACGTACTTCGGCTTGGCCTCCAGCTTGACCGCCCACTCGCGCATCGCCGGCGGCGCCTCCTCGTCGCCGCGGGCGACCGCCGGCCAGTAGCTCTCCATCATCTCGTAGGTGACGCGGCCCCACAGCATCGCCCCGCCCTCGTCCATGAGGCGGGTGAAGAAGTCGTGGGTCTCGTCGTCGGCGATTCCCTCCCGGTGGTCGACGCAGCCGTCCAGGGTGACGTTGATGCTGAAGGTCAAGAGTCCCATGCGGCGAGTCTAGGCCAGACGATCGCTCGCGGATGTCCTGGCGCCTGCGCTGGTCGGTCGAGACGATCCCCAGCGGGCCGCCGCCGTCCTCGGCAGCGTCCGGTCGGCCGTGGTGCCATCGCGAGTTTCGGGTCATGGGTGTTCCGGCAACTGCAGCGGATCGGTGCCCGTGAGGGTGCCGCGTTGGTTGCCCGATACCCCGCAGCGGAAGGCGCGCGCCCGCTGTACGGAGTAGCCCTCGCCGCTCGGGGCGTAGGGGATGAGCACGACGTGCGTCGCGGCGCGCGCCGCGGCCGCCTCGCGCAGGCCGTTCCAGGCGTGCTGGCGGCTGCCCAGCGCGGAGTCGATGGCCGTGACTTCACCGAGGGCGCGGCAGCGCGACGTCGTCACGGTGTCGGAGAAGCGGACCGCGCGGCCCGCGGGTGTGAGCGACGTCGCACAGCCGCCGAGCGCGAGCGCGGCCGAAGCGAGCAGGGCGGCGAAGCGGGGCCGGTCGAGGGTCGTCATCGAAGGGGAGATATCGGACGGCGGCGGCGCGGCTTGAGGGCGAGCGGTTCGAGCGTGAGGGCGAGCGGTGACACGGGTTGCATGGCCCCGCCGCACGATCGTCGTCGTTCCGCAACCTGCGCGCGCTGGAGCGTCTCAACGTCGCGGGCGTCGGGCTCTCGCTCGCCGGCGCGGAGGCTCAGAACCACTCGTCGCCGAGGTGCAGGTCGAGGAACTGGAACACCCCCGACCCGATGAAGCTGGTGTGGCTGCTCACGCCGATGCGGAAGCCGTAGCGCCGGGTGTCCTGGCCGGAGGAGGCGGCGACGAGGGTGAGGTTGAGGCGCGCCTGGATGCCGAAGTAGGCCCCGACGCCGCCATCCAGTCGCTCGTCGCTCCAGTGGTGGACCGCCACGCAGTCCAGCACGCTCGCCCGGGGGCGCCCTGGACCCCTGAGCCCGCGCTCACCCCCCGCGGGCGAGGTCGCGGAAGTCGCGCAGGTCGCCCGGCGCGAGGGCGCCCGTGAGGTTCCAGGCGAGCCAGGCGTCGAGCACGGAGAGGGCGGCGGGGGAGAGCGTGTGCCCGGTCCACTCGAAGCCCAGCGGGTCGCGCCCGATGGGCTGCATCTGGTCGAGGCGCAGCAGCACCTCCCGGTCGCTCGCCAGGGGCAGCCGGTCCCACAGAAGGTGCGGGTACTCCGCCCGGCGGGCGCGCGCGACGAAGCCCGCGTCGAGCGTCGCGACGTCGTCGTAGGGCGCGAGCAGCAGCGCCGGACCGACGGGCGTCTCCCGCTCGGCGGTGCGCAGCGGTCGATGCACGGCCGGACCCGTCGCGCCCACCACGAGGCACGGGCGCCAGTGCGCGCGACGGACGCACCACGCCTCGTGGGCCTCCAGCGGAACCGCGGGCGACGGCGGCGACGGCGGCTTCGGCGGGGCGTCGGAGCGCAGCGGCGAGAGGCGCATGCGGGCGCTCGACGGGTCGGCGGGCTCCTTTTTCCCCTCCACGGTGAGCGCGAAGGAGTGGGCGTCGGCGCGCTGCACGAACGCGTACACGAGGCGCCCCCGGGCGAGCGTGCTGGACTGCGTGGCGGTCCACCACGGAGCGACGAGCGACTGGATGGCGTCCTCGGGGTAGCTCACGGCCCGACCCTCCCGGGAGCGCTCCAGAGGCCTGGGTCGATGGTGAGCGATCCCTTCATCTCGACGAGCGCGCGCTCCGGGGCGTCGAGCGCCTGCTGCCCCGACACGAAGCACGGGTCGTCGTAGCGCGGCGGGTACGCGGGGCTGACGGCAGGAGCCACGGCGAGGCCACGACGCGCCTTGAGGGCCGCGCGCGTCCGCGGAGAGAGCGCGGCGGGCGGCGGCTCGTGTGGCTCGGGTGGCTCGGCCGCGGCGGGCGTGAAATCGATGGGCGCACCGGGGAGGGCGCGGCGCATCGGCGCGGTGGCGTAGACGTGCGCGAGGAGGGCGTTGGTGTCGTGGGAGAAGCTTCGCAGCGCGCGCAGCAGGGCGTTGATGACGACGGCGGGCAGGGCCTGCGTGGCGGCGCGGCGGTGCCCGAGGTCGTCGCGGTCGAGGAAGTAGTACGTGCCGCGGGTGGAGGCGCCGATGCGACGCGCGAGCGGGGCGATGCGGGCTTCGAGCTCGGGCGCCTGCGGGCCCTGGCCGGTGAAGGTCCACGGGGCGGCGGTGAAGGTCGCGCCGCCGTTGCGCTCGGCGTGGGCGACGTCGGCGAGGTAGGCGTACTTCACGAGCTGCGTGGCGGTCACCTCGCGCTCTCCCCCGTCGCGCTCCCCCGCGGCGGCGAGGACGTACTGCAACACGAGGTCGACGCGGTCGTTGTCCATGGGGACGCACCCTACCGCGGCGCGACGCGACGACGCGACGCGCGATCGCGGTACTCGCGGTAGCCGCCACTCCCCCGATGATCGGCGTGACGGTGTCGTCCGCGCACGAGCCGCTTCGACGGCGACGCTACCGGGTCAGCCCGCGGCGAGGGCGACCTCGTCGGCGACGCGCTGGCCCGACTCCACGGCGCCCTCGATGAACCCCATGCACTCGCGGGCGGTCTCGGTGCCCGCCCAGTGCACGCGGCCGATGGGCGCGCGGAGGGCGGCGCCGTGGGTGGAGAGCGTCCCGGTGGGGAAGATCGCGATGGGGCCGCCGCCGCTCCAGCGCTCGGCGCTCCAGTCGGCCTCGGCGTACGCGACGGGCTTGCGGGCCTCCGGGCCGAAGTACGCCGCGAGGCGATCGATCACGAGCTGCTTGCGCGCCTCGGGGTCGCGCTGGTGCCAGGTGCGCGCGGCCCTGCCGCCGACGAAGGCCAGCAGGCACGCGACGGAGCCGTCTTCGGAGCACTGGTCGAAGGTGACGGAGATCGGCCCGTCGGCGCTGGCGGCCTCGCCGGAGAGGCCCCGCGCGCGCCAGAACGGCGCCTCGTAGCGCACGAAGCACTTCACCGCGGAGCCCATGTACGCGCGCTCCATGAGCTGCGTGCGCAGCGACGGCAGCGCGGGCTCGAACTCGATGCGGGCGCCCAGCGCGATGGGCACGGAGACCACCACGCGGCGGGCGCGCCACTCGTCGCCGCGGGCGTCGCGCACGACCACGCCGGAGGCGTCGTGGGTGATGCGCGTGACGGGGCGACCGAGGTGCACGCGGTCTTCGCCGATGGAGGCGCGGAGGGCGGTGCTGATGGCCTGCGCGCCGCCGTGGATGCGCTCGTGCTGGAAGCCCCCTTCGGTGGCGATGAGGTTGTTGAGGCTGCCCGCGGAGCGGATGTACGCGAGCGCGTGAAGCAGCGAGAGCTCGCCGGACTCCGCGCCGAAGATGGTGCGCATCGCGGCGTCCATCACGCCCCGCGCGTCGGCGCTCCACATGACCGAGCGGCGCGCGGCGTCGAGGGTGGTGGCGTCCCACTCCCCGGCGCGCGGGTGCGTCCACGAGGCGTCCCTGGCGAGCCCGCGCGCGAGCCCGTCGAGCCGCCAGATGCCCGCCTGGATCTGGATGAGCTTCCACGGCGCCATCCACGGGATCGTGCCGGTGTAGGTCGAGATGCGGCCGCCCACCTCGAGCACCTTCCTGCCCTGGTCGTACGTGGCGAAGGTGCGCAGGCCGAGCTCCTTGATGAGCGCGTAGATGCGCGGCTGCCCGTGGCCGATCCACTCGCCGCCCCAGTCGACCTCGGCGCCGTCGAGCACGCCGCTCCAGGTGCGGCCGCCGACGCGCTCGCGCGCCTCGAGCACGCGGACGTCGACGCCGCGCTTCTTCAGCTCATGCGCCGCCGTGAGCCCGGAGACGCCTGCACCGACGACGAGACAGTCCGTGTCTTCCATGCGATTGGATCCTCTCGCGCGATGATCGCTCAGTCGCGCGCCCGGAGGGCCGAGGTTCGCGTCCGTGCTCCGCGGCGTCACGCACGAGCTGCGCTCCTCCACCGCTCTCGCCGGTGGTTTCGAACGCACCGATACCAGGGCCGGGATGTGAAGAAGCGATCGACCTGGAGGCCCCCGGTGCCCGGCCCGCCGCGCAACGGCGTGGAGTATCGTCCCGGCACCGGTGCCGCTCACGCCCTCCGTCCCATACCGTGTCTTGTATGTCGGGGATGGCCCCGGCGCGCCCGCCGCGGCGGCGCTGACGGCGGCGGGCCTCGAGGTGCGCTTCGCCGCGGACGCCGCGGAGGCCGAGCGCCTCGCGCGCTCGCTCCACCCGGCCGTGGTCGTGCTGGGCCCCGGGCTCGCCGACGGCGCGGCGGACGCGCTCGCCGCGGCCCTCGCCGTGACCCCGGAAGCCGCCCACGTGCCGGTGCAGCGCGCCTCGGCGTCGGACGGCGGGGCGCGCGGCGTCGGGCCGGGCGCCCTCGCGGCGGTGGTGGCGGCGCTGGCGCGGGCGCACGCGGCGGAGGACGCGCTGCGCGACGAGCGGGCGCACGGCTTCTTCGACGCCCAGGGCCGGCTCGCTCGCCTCACCGGGATGACCGCCGACACCAGCGAGCGCGAGCGCAGCGTGCAGGCGCTGCGCGAGAGCGAGCAGCGCTTCCGCGACCTGGCCAACGCGATGCCGCAGCTCGTCTGGACGGCCACCGCGGAGGGCGCGATCGACTACCAGAACTCGCGGGCCCGGGAGTTCCGGCCCGCGGCGGCGACGGCCGACCACTGGTCGTGGCCGGACGTGGTGCACCCCGACGACCTCGCCGGGACGGCGCGGGCCTGGGCCGAGGCGCTCGCCCGCGGCGCGCCCTTCCAGGTCGAGCACCGGATGCAGATGGCCGACGGCTCGTACCGCTGGCACCTGAGCCGGGCCTCGCTCGCGCGCTACCCCGGCGCGGTGACCCGCTGGTTCGGCACGGCGACGGACATCCACGACCGCAAGGTGGCCGAGGAGTCGCTGCGCGAGGCCGACCGCCGCAAGGACGACTTCCTCGCCGTGCTCGGCCACGAGCTGCGCAACCCGCTCACGCCCATCCGCTACGCCGTGCAGATGATGAAGCTCGCCGGGCCGGACGCCGCCGCCCTCGCCCGCTCGCGAGACATCATCGACCGGCAGGTCACCCACATGACCCGGCTCATCGACGACCTGCTGGACGTCTCGCGCATCTCCCGGGCGAAGGTCTCGCTGCGGCGCGAGGTGCTCGACCTCGCGGCCCTGGTCGCCGCGACGGTCGCCGACATGGCGCCCGCGGCGGAGAAGGCCCGGCAACGGGTCGAGGTCGACCTCCCGGCGGCGCCGGTGCTGGTCCTCGGGGACGAGGCCCGGCTGCGGCAGATCGTCATCAACCTGGTTCAGAACGCGATCAATTTCAGCCCGGAGGGCTCCACGGTCGGGGTCGGCCTGCGCACCGACGGGGCCGTCGCCGAGGTCGCGGTGCGCGACGACGGGGTGGGCATCGAGCCCGAGTCCTTCGGGATGATCTTCGTGCCCTTCAGCCAGGGCGGCCACGCCACCGCGCAGGGGGCCGGCGGCCTCGGGCTCGGCCTGGCCCTCGTGCGCGGCCTCGCCGAGCTGCACGACGGCGGCGCGCGCGTCGAGAGCCCCGGGCTCGGCCTCGGCGCGACCTTCACCGTGTGGCTGCCCGTGGCGCCCGCGCCCGCGCCCGCCGCACCGGCGCCCGCGCCCGCGCCGCGGGGCGGTATGCACCGCATCCTGATCATCGAGGACAACCCCGACATCGCGGAGACCCTGCGCGCCCTTCTGACGCTGCGCGGGCACTCGGTGACCGTGGCGCCTACCGCGACCGAGGGGCTGCGGCAGGCGCGCGCTCTCTCGCCGCGGGTAGTGATCTGCGACGTGGGCCTGCCGGACCTCTCGGGCTACGAGGTGGCGCGCGCGATACGGGCGGACGAGGGCCTCGCGGCGACGCGGCTCATCGCCGTGACGGGCTTCGGCCAGGAGGACGACCGCCGCCGCGCCCGCGAGGCGGGCTTCGACCACCACCTGACGAAGCCGCCGGACCTGGCCGCCCTCGAGGCCCTGCTGCCGGAGTGACGGCCTCCGTTCACCCGTGGAGGCGGGACCCGCAACCGACCGAGCGATCGATGGGGTCCACGACGGCCGTGGCACGATGAGCGTCATGGACACCATCCACCGCTCCGAGGTCGCGCAGCTCACGGCGGTGATCGCTCGCCCGCCGACGCAGGTGTCCATCGTCGGGGTGAGCGGGCCGGGGGGCGTGGGCAAGTCGTTCTTCATCGACGACGCGCTGGCCGCGGCCGACCCGGAGGCGCTTGGCTACCTGCGGCTGCGGGTGGACGGCTCCAACCGCTCCTCGGTGGGGGACTTCTTCGCGCTGCTCGACCAGCTCATGCCGCGCAGCCTGGAGGCCCCGGCGCGCCCCGAGGCGGACTACTTCCCCCAGGTGCGCCGCGTGGCGGCCGCGCACCGCGCCCTCCTCGACGAGGTGGCCGAGGAGCTCGGGAGCGCCCGGGACGACGTGAAGAAGGTCGCCGTGGCGCTGCTGCGGGCGGGCCACCGGCTCAACGAGACGGTGCCCAGGACCCGCGGCTACCTCGACGTGAGGGCCATCGGGCTCTCCGAGACCAACGTGAGCGCCACGCTCGACGCGGCGTGGGACCTGCTGGAGACCCTCGCCCCGCTGCGGCAGTCGACGAGGCTGCCCGGTCCGCTGCGCGACCTGCTGGGAGTGACCTTCCACAACCGGGTGCGAGGCGACCTCTACGGGGTCACCGCCGACGCGATGCTCACGGACCTCTCGGCGGCCCTGCGCGGCTACCGCAAGGACGACTGGCACCGCATCACGCACGACCCCATCGGGCCCCGCACCAACGACCTGCTGCTGGTCGTCGACGACTTCGAGGCGCTGGCGCCGACGCTGGAGGAGTTCCTGGTGGGGGCGCTGATCCCGAGGCTGGCGAGGGCGCCCTTCAAGACGGTGCTGCTGATCGCCGGGCGCGACGACCTCGACGCGATGAGCCCCTCGTGGGCGCAGCACTGCCAGCGCTACGTCGCCGCGCAGGTGCGCCTCGCGCCCTTCGACCGGGCCACCGCCCTCGCCATGCTGGAGCGCGCGGAGGTGCCGCCGGAGCGCCGCGAGGCCCTCTTCGAGGCCACGCAGGGCTTCCCCTACCTGCTCAGCCTGGTGCTCGACGAGGCGGGTCGCGAGGGGGCCGACTCGGCGCTGTTCCTGAAGAAGTTCCATGACCGCACGACGCGGTGGATGACCCCGACGGAGCAGGGCTGGTTCGTGCGCGTCTGCTACCTCGACGTGGTCAACGAGGACACCCTCGCTCGCCTCTTCCCCGAAGAGCTCGTGGCCCCGGTGCAGGACTGGTTCGAGCGCGAGCCCTCCATCCGCGACCCGGCGGCGGAGGCCTTCCGGGTGCGCCCGCTGATCCGCGACAAGGTGCTGCGCTACCAGGCGCTGCGCTCGCCGCAGAAGCACCGCGAGCTCGTCGCGAAGGCCGCGGGCCCGGCCGGGGCGTAGCTTCGAGCCGATGCGCGCTTGGAGGAGCCGTTGCCGTCGGCGGACCTCCGTCGCGGCTACAGCCCGAGCACGGGCGTCGGGACGAGCCTGAGCGCGGTGGTGCCGTCGCCGAGCTGTCCCTCCTCGTTGTCGCCCCAGCACAGCACCTGACCGTTGCTGCGGCGCGCGCAGGTGTGGCTGAGCCCCGCGACGACCTCGGCCGCGTCGGGGAGGTTCCGCGTGGGTGTGGGCACGAGCGCGTCGGTGCGCGAGCCGTCGCCGAACTGGCCGACCCCGTTGCTGCCCCAGCAGAACACCTGTCCGCCCGCGACGCGCGCGCAGGTGTGGTTGGCCCCGGCCGCGATGCCCGCGGCGTCGGTGAGGTCGCGCACGCTCGTCGACTGCGAGCGCAGCGAGCGCGTGCCGTCGCCGAGCTGGCCGTTGGCGTTGAAGCCCCAGCAGCGCACCTCCCCGGTGCTGCGACGCGCGCAGGTGTGGGCCTGACCCGCGGTGATCTCCTCCACGCTGTTGAGCCCGGCGACGGGGCTCGCCTCGGGGCTCCGCAGCACCTCGGTGAGGCCGTTGCCGAGCTGCCCCTCGAAGTTGCGGCCCCAGCACAGGACCAGGCCGGTGCGCGAGCTCGAGCGCGAGCACGTGTGGCCGAGGCCCGCCGCGAGCTGCAAGGAGTCGTTGGGGACGCCGGCCACGACGGGGATCAGGCTGATGCCGCCGGTGGCGATACGGCCGAGCTCCCCCGAGCCGTTCGACCCCCAGCACCACACCTGCCCGTCACGGCGGCGGGCGCAGGTGTGGTTGCGGCCGGCGGCGACCTCCACCGCCTCCGTGAGGTTGCGCACCAGCGCGGGCGTGGCGCGACTGCCCCTCCGGCCGTCGCCGAGCTCGCCGCTCTGGCCGTTGCCCCAGCAGAGCACCTGCCCGTCGCGGCGCACCGCGCAGGAGTGCTGCTCGCCCGCGGCGATGGCGACGGCGTCGGTCACGCCCGTCACGGCGACGGGGGAGGGGCGGCGGGGCTCCCGCGAGCCATCACCGAGCTGCCCGGAGCGGTTGGAGCCCCAGCACACGACGACCCCGGAGGAGCGCAGCGCGCAGGTGTGCGATCCGCCCGCGGCGAGGCGCACGATGTCCGTGGGGATGGGCACGTCGAGCGCGGGAGGCACATCGGGCCTGACGAAGACGTCGGTCGCGGCGGGGGTGTCGACGACAGGGGTGTCGACGGCGGGCGCGTCGAGGGGAGCGGCATCAGGGAGCTGGTCGGCGGCCTCGCCGCGGAGCGAAGTGCGCGCCCCGCAGGCGGTCAGGGAGAGCGCGACGCCGATCGTGGTGAGGCGGGCCAGCAACGAGAGGTGAGGTGTGTCCATGCGGGGTCTCGCGCGGGTCTAACAGAAGGGCAGTGGGGCGGACATATTCAGGGGTCCTGCGGGGCTCCCCTCCCTCGCCCCACCGGCCTCCTGCGACGATCCCCTCGCACTGCGGCCCCCTCCTCCGGCACACTCCATGGAACACCCCCATCCCATGACGCACCCGATCGCCCACGACCTCCGCCCCTTCCGCCTCGCCGCCGCGGCCGCGCTGTCAACCTGGTTGGCGCTGCCCGGGTGCAACCGCCCCACCCCGGAGCCCTCGCGCCCGACCCCGTCGGTCTCCGCGGACGCTGCGACGGCGCATCCTGCGACGCCCGCGCCCGCCGGGGCGACCGGCGCCGTCGAGGGCTTCGTGCGCCTCACCGGGAGCGTTCCTGCGCCGCAGCCCGTGGTGATCGACAATGACGTCTCCCGGATGCGCGGCTGCGCCGAGAGCGCCCGCGGCTACTACGCCAACCCCTTCGGCATCACCGCGCCGGGTCTATTGCCCGAGGCGCTCGTCACCGTCGACGCGCACTCCACGACGCCCCCGCGGCCGCGCCGTCGCCACGTCACCTTCCACGACTGCTCCATCGAGCCGCGCATCATGGCGATGAGCCTCAACGACGTGCTGGTGCTGCACGCCTCGACGGACGCCCACCACCTCACCAAGGTCGACGGCATGGGCGCCACCATCGCCCAGATGCTCATGCCCAACGAGGACCAGGAGAAGCACCTGAGCCGCCCCGGCCGGTACATCATCCACTCGGTGCTCTTCCCGCGGTGGATGCAGACCCCGCTCGTGGTCACGCCCAACTGGTTCTATGACCAGACCGACCGCGAGGGGCACTACCGGGTCGATGGGGTTCCGGTGGGCACCCACACCATGCACGCCTGGTTTCCCGGCGTAGGCCCCGTCGACGCCACCGTCACCGTCACCGCGGGCGCCACCGCCCGGCAGGACTTCGCGCTCTCCCCGCTGCCCCCCTCCGCCGTGCGACCGCCGGGCCCCCCGGCCGACGCGGGTCCCATCATCCCGTAGCGAAGCCCCGCGGCGGCGCTCAGGGAGCGACCACCGCCACGTCGAGGGTGTAGTCGCCCCCGCGGCCGAAGCCGCAGCCCTGCACCACGAGGTAGTAGGTTCCGGCGTCGAGGGTGACGTCCACCTGCGAGGCCTGGCCGACGTTGTCGTCGTTGCAGCCGTTGGCCACCGGGCGGCCCGGGCAGCTCGATCCGGAGTTCACCGTGAGGATGGTGTCGAAGCCCGAGCCGAGGGTGTTGGCGACCACCCGGCTCCGCGAGGGCAGCGCGAGCTGGTAGTACACCGCCCGGCCGCCCGCGCAGCCGAGGCCGCCGCAGGGAGGCGCGGCGATCACCTGCCGGGCGCTCGAGGAGTTGCCGCGGAAGATTCCCCCGGTGGCCGGGATGGCGCGCCGGGTGTCGCAGGTCTCGTTGCCCGACACCGCCGTCGCCGCCGCCGAGGGGACCGTGAGGTACAGCGCGCTGACGTTGCCCGACATCGCCTCGGTGCCGGCCACCAGGCTGTACGCCTGCCCCGGCGTCAGCCCCTGGAACCTCCGCCACACGCTCGCCGCAGGGCCGGTGCAGCCGCCCACCGCGGCGCCGCCGCAGGGCGACTGGAGGGTGTAGCCCACCCGTGATCCGCTGGGGCCCGAGACGTTCACCAGCACGTCCGAGCCCATACCCGGTGCGGTAAAGCCGAACACCGCGTCGGCGCGAGAGGTGGTGAAGCAGCTCAGCGCCGCGGAGCCTGCGGTGAGCCCGGCGACATCCGCCTGCGAGGGCATCGACGGGGAGAGCGGCAGGCCGGGGCAGGTGTCGGCCCGGCCGGGGAGCGTCGGGGCGGCGGTGGTCAGCGAGGTGACGAGCGTGCGGCCCGCGGCGCCCGCGCTGCGGTGCTCGACGACGGCGTAGTAGGTGCCGGGCTGCTGGTTGCGGATGATCCTCCGGGCGGGGTTGCCGGTGACGCAGCCGGGCACGGCGCTCATGCGGACGCCGCAGGTGGACTCCACCGCGAGGGCGACATCGCCGGAGCCGGTGGCGCTCACGGAGAGGGTCACGTCTCTCGCGGTGGTGAGGGTGTACGAGAAGACCGAGTCGACCCAGCCCGCGGAGCTGCCGTTGGAGCCGCAGGAGGTGCCGTGGTCGGCCTCCCCGGCGAAGCCCGCGGTGGAGAGCGAGACGGGCACGCCGTCGGGGGTGACCACCACCCCGGGGCACACGTCGCCTCGGGAGCGAGGGCGCGCAGGGGTGATCATGGCCTGGACGATCGCCGGGCTGCCTCGCATGGCGGAGACCGTGACGGCGTAGGTGCCGGGGCCGAGGGTGCTGGCGCGCAGGGTGGCCACGCCGCCGGAGCTCGAGGCGCTGCTGTTGGAGCAGCGGAGCTCTTCGGCGCGCTGGCCGCACCCGGCGGCGGGGCTGAGGGTGAGCACCACCGCGTCGCCTCCGGTGGGCCTCGCGGTGACGACCACGTCGCTCGGGGTGGTGATGGTGAGCGGCACCACGCCGTCGGGGCCGGCGGCCGTCATGGTCCCCTCGCAGCTCGCGGGCAGGCCGGTGGTGAGCCCGCCGAAGGTCACCGCGTGGGCTGCGCCGTCGGAGAGGTTGGCGCAGGTGCCGGGGAAGCTCGCGGGACAGCGGTCGGTCAGCCCGTTGGGGCAGGACGGAGGGGCGTCCACGGAGGGGGCGTCTACGGAAGGGACATCCGCGGAGGGGACATCCGCGGTGGGGAGGTCTTCGGCAGGGGCGTCCGGGGGTGCAGGGAGGTCGAGGGGAGCGGGCGCGTCGGGGGCGAGCTCGGAGGGGGGGCCCGCGTCGGTGCCGGAGTCGAGCAGGGGCTCGTCGGAGGGGAAGGCGTCAGGGCCCTCGGGCAGGTCGGGGGTGGCCGTCGCGTCGAGGGGGCCGTCCGCGTCGGGGCTGATCTCCGCGTCGTCGGGAAGGGCGCCGTCGGGGGCTGCATCGGGGCCGAAGGCGTCCTCGCCAGCGTCGACCGGAGGCAGCACGAGCAGCGTGGAGCCGCAGGCGCTCAGCGAGCCGACCAGCAAACCCAGGACCCACCCACGCCATGGAAGCATCGGCCATCTCCTCGCGCGCCGCCTTCAAGAAACCTTCGACGCCCTATGTACACCGGAACTCCCCGCCGGGAGATGAGGCGCGGAGGTCGCGGCGGACGGCGCTCAGGGCTACGCTGCGCGCCGTGAATGCTAGCGAGACCTCGGTGCTGGTGGTGGAGGACGATCGGTCGAACCTTGAGTCCCTGGAGCGGCTGCTCTCCAGGGAGGGGTACCGGGTGTCCACGGCGCCGGACGCCAAGACCGCGCTCGACATGCTGCGGCGCCAGCGGGTGGAGGTGCTGGTCACCGACCTGATGATGCCCGGGGCCTCGGGCATCGACCTGCTCAAGGCCGTGAAGACCGTGGCGCCGGAGACGGAGGTCATCGTGATGACTGCGTACGGCACCGTGGAGACCGCGGTGGAGGCGATGCGAGGGGGCGCGTACGACTTCGTCGAGAAGCCGCTGAAGCGGGTGCAGATCGTGAAGAGCGTGGCCAAGGCCGCGGAGAAGGCCTCGCTGGTGGCCGAGAACCGGGTGCTGCGGGAGGAGATCTCCGCGCTGCGAAAGAGGGAGATCGTCGGCACCTCGCCCGCGCTGCGGCAGGTGCTGGAGGTGGCCGGGCAGGCGGCGCCCTCCATGGCGACGGTGCTCATCCTGGGCGAGTCGGGCACCGGCAAGGAGCTGCTGGCCCGCTACGTCCATGCGCGCTCGGGCCGGGCGGCGGCGCCCTTCATCGCGGTCAACTGCGCGGCGATCCCGGAGAGCATCCTGGAGGCGGAGCTGTTCGGCTACGAGCGCGGGGCCTTCACCGGGGCGGTGGCCAAGCGCGACGGTCGCTTCGCCCAGGCCCGCGGGGGGACGCTCTTCCTCGACGAGATCGGCGAGCTCTCCCCGGCGGTGCAGGTGAAGCTGCTGAGGGTGCTGCAGGAGGGCGAGTACGAGCCCCTCGGGGGGCGCACGCAGCGGGCGGACGTGCGCGTCGTGGCGGCCACCAACCGCGACCTCTCCCTGGAGGTGGGCGCCAACCGCTTCCGGGAAGACCTCTTCTACCGGCTCAACGTCATCGCCATCACGGCGCCTCCGCTGCGGGCCCGCCCCGCGGACGTGCCGATGCTGGTGGAGCACTTCCTGAGGGTGTTCGGGCAGCGCAACGGCAAGGGGCCCTTCACCGTGTCGCCCGCGGCGATGGAGAAGCTCACCCGCTATACCTGGCCGGGTAACGTGCGCGAGCTGGAGAACACCATCGAGCGGGCGGTGGTGCTCTCCCGAAGCGGAACCCTCGACGTGGGGGACTTCCCGAAGAGCGTGGTGGAGAGCGAGCAGGCGCGCTCCGAGCTGGTGGTCCCCATCGGGACGCCGCTGGAGGAGATCGAGCGGATGGTGATCCGGGAGACGCTGCGGGTGACCCACGGCGACAAGCGGCTCACGGCGCAGCTCCTGGGCATCGCGACGCGCACCATCTACCGGCGGCTCGCCGAGGAGCGCGACGGCTCGACGGCGGGCGAGGAGATCGAAGGGGACGACGAGCCGGTGTGAGGGGGGATTCGCGGGGCGGAGCGACGGCCATGGTCATCAACCCGGCCACGCCCGTCACCCCGTGGCCTCGGTTGGCTCTTCGAATCGCACGCGCCGTGGTCTGGGACGGGCGGGTGGCGGGAGCCTCGCGCACAGCAGTTCGAACAGGTCGTCGTGAGCGGCGCCGAAGAATCTCTCTGCGGCGGTCGTCCCGTCCGGACGCGTGATGAAGAAGTTGGGGCTTGGCCATTGGGGGGCGTCGGTCCTCCTGGGTGGAATGATCGCGAGGGAGCCGGGGGGCAGGGAAAGGGGATTGGGGCGCACGAGCGGATGGGGCATGCGCACGAGCGGATGGGGCATGCGCACGAGCGGATGGGGCATGCGCACGAGCGGATGGGGCATGCGCACGAAGGGACTCATCGTTGCCCTCATCTCCTCGGAGACGCCGCCCACTCCGCGGTTGCGGACGGCCCTTCGGGCCTGCAACCGCTGAAGTGGGAGCCTGGAGCTGAAAGTCCCGCCTTCGCGGGACTCTCTGCAGGCGCATCGAGCGCTGGAGCGCTCGATGAAGGGGACGTAGGTGCTCACGCGGAACAGCAGGGCAAGCCGCTGAGCGTCCCATGGAGTTCCGTCGTGACCGTCGAGACCCAACCGACGGTTGCGCCAGCGACCGGCGCTCCTGCAGGAAGCCCCGTGCAGATGGGGCGCTCAGCTCCAGGCTCCCACTTCGGCGATTGCATGCCCGAAGGGCCGTCCGCAACCGCAGAGTGGGCGGCGTCTCCGAGGAGATGAGAGCAACGATGAGACGAAGGGGGGAGAGGCGCCCTACGGGCGGAGGGTGACGCCGAGGGCGAGGGCGTCGGCTTCGGTCAGGATGGCGCGGGAGAGGTCGGTGTTGTGGAAGTCGGCGCGGGAAAGGTCGACACCGATGAGGATGGTGCGGTCCATCACGCACGCCTCAAATATGGCTCTGTCGACGTCGGCGCCTCGCAGGTCGGCGCCCGAAAAGTCACTGACGAACAGGCGCGCACTCTCGAGCCGGGAGTCTCGCAGGTCGGCGCCGCAGAATGATGTCCCGTAGAGGGTTTCGCCGATCAGATAGATTCCCCTCAACGAAGTGTCGGAGACATCAAGGCCGGAGAGATCGGTATCGTAGGCGATCGTGTCGAGGAGATCATCCGGGCATCCGGTCAGCGCGGTGCGCAACTGAACCACGTCGAAGAGGAAATCCCGACCGAGTTCCGTCCGGATGCGGCCCCAGGCCTGAGGGTACCACGGTGCCAGCGACGTCCTTCCCAGCGGCAGGCGACCCTTGCGGTCCGGAGCGGTGAGCGCGGAGAGCGCGAAGCACGCCGCCAGCGATTTCGCGACCACCAGCGAGTGATTGAGGCCGGTCGCCTGCGCGGCCGCGACGGTCGCCTCCAGCGCCTGGTCCTTGACGAGGCGCGCGAAGATCGCGAGCAGCCGATCGAGCAGCTCCGCGGAGCGGTCCCTTCGGCGACGACCGTTGGCGAAGGCGGACCAGTCGGGGAGCATCTCCGCGAGCAGGGCGAGCAGCGACGCGTCGATGTCGATCAGGGACACGGCGGCGACCCAGACGGAGGTGGCCTCCCTGGTCTCCAGCACGAACTCCGTCGGGGAGTGGTCGGCCCGCTGGAGGATCGTCGCCACGCGCGACGCGAGGTACTCGGCGGTCAGCTCGTCGCTGAAGGCCTGGTGGACGAAGTCCCCGCCGGGGCTGCCACCCAGGAGAAACGATCGGCCGAAGGCCCTCAGCACCGCGGAGGATGCATCGAGTCCGAGCTGCTTCTCCCAGAGCGCCCGTTGTCCTTCGTCGACGATCGCGGCGCGCTTCAGGACGGCCAGGCGACGGAGCGCGTCACGCGCCGTAGCGATCGGCACCCTGACTTCCCGGGCGACCTCCGCACAGGCGCCGTCCAGCACCTCACGGATCACCTCCGCCCTCCTGCGGGTGCTGGAGGGCTTTGGCAGCCGGCGGCCGTGGGCGTGCAGGTTGGCCAGTAGGGAAAGGCCGAAGGGCAGGCGCACGAGGCCGCTCAACGCGTCTCCGAGCTCATCGGGCGCATCGCCGGGGGCGTCGAGGTAGTGACTCGCGTCGAAGCCCCGCGCGTAGCCGGGGGTTAGGTCGAGCGCCTCGCGCCACATCGCGCACCAGCGCTCCACCTGGTCGCGATCGAGGGGCTCCAGCTCGATCACCCGGTGGTTGCCCGGCGTCGCCCGCCACAGCGAGGAGAGGTACCTCCGACGCGCCGTGACGACGATGCGGGCGAAGGTCCCGTCCCGGAGACCCGAGAGGAGCGTCCGGAGCGTGGCCGAGCGGATCGGGAGGTCGTCGATGCCGTCGATGATCGCGACCACGTGGCCGTGACGCTGCAACTGCTGGGACCCGACGCCCAGGGCCGAGGTCAGGACGCCGTCGAGCGTGCTCGCTGGATCGGTGAAGCGTGCGAGCGAAGCCCGGTCCAACCAGACCGGAAGCAGGTCACTCGCATCGGCGAGCGAGGCCGCCAGCGCCGCGGCGATCGCGCTCTTGCCGCTCCCTGGCACCCCTGCGATCACCGTGAGGTCCACGGTCTTGATCGCCTCGCGCGCAGCCTCCATCGCGTCGCCGACGATCGCGCCCTGCTCCGTGGGCGCCCGCGTCCGCTCGCCCGTCCGTCCGTCCTGGTCGACCACCCTCGCTGCGGGAGGCACGAACACCTGCCCGAGCGTCACCGGCAGGTCCGCCCACAGCCGCTGATCCATCAGCGACCGCGCTCGCTCCCGGATCGCCCGCTCCCCTTCCGGCGACAGCGCTCGGAAGCTCCGCGGCAGCACCCTCGCCAGCGCGCGAAACACCTTGTCCCCATCCGCGAAGGCCATCAGCCCTCGCACGCTCGCCCGGGCCTCCTCGTCGTCGACCGCCATCCGCAGCAGCTCGTCGGCCTCCTCCGCCCCGCGAGAGGCCAGCTCCCCCAGGCTGCGCACCTCGATGTGCCGCTCGACCAGCCCCCGCGCCGCGTCGGCGTCCGCCCCCTTCGCGAGCGTCTCCAGGCCCTCTCGCACCGTCGCCGCGTGCCTCACCAGCGTCGCGAGGTCGCGGCGCACCTGCGCGACCAGCTCGGGCGGCGCGTTCACCGTCGGCTCTTCTGGGCTCGGAGCGCGTCCGCCCAGATCGGGTTGATCGTGTACCCCTTCGGGTCACCCGGAATCGGCGACAGCATCACGAAGCGCAGGGGGTTGTCTCCCAGCACGTCGTCGAGCGTCACCTGGAAGGCCCCCGCCTCGACCGCCCGCTCGATCGGCGGGATCAGGTGCATCGTCGCCGCGCCCTGCCGCCACTGCGAGAGCCTGTGCCGGTAGAAGCCGCGCAGGTCGTCGCGCGAGAGCCTCGCGCCCTCCTCGGGCAGGTTGTGCGTCACCAGCCCGTGGCACTCCCGGAGGAAGACGCCCACGCGCCCGTCGGCCGTCCCGATGAGCGCATCGAGCACGTCGTCGTCGAAGACCCCGCGACCCTCCAGGTAGACCTCGACGTGCCGCTGATAGATCTCGCGGAGGTTGTTCTCCTCCATGAACCCGATCTCGACCAGGGGCTGGAAGTCCTTGTCGCGCTCGCAGAAGACCGCCTCGCGCAGCGTCACCAGCACCGCCGCGCGGGAGTGCGCGGCGATCGGTCGCAGGTGATCGAGGAAGCGCTGGCTGGGCTCCGACCCCTCGCGACCCTCGCGGTCGAGCAGGTCGATGTCGTCGACGAAGAGGAGCGTGCGCCGGTCGGCGTCGAACTGCGCGAGGTCGTCGAGTACCTCGCCGATCATGTCGACGATCTCCGGATCACCCGGAGTTCGCATCGTCGTCCGGGTGCTGTGCCCGCTGCGCTCCTCCGCGCGGGTGCCGTGGCGCGCGGTCAGACCGGCGGACGCATCCTTCGACGCCTCGACCTCGCTCGCCGGGGTCTTCACCCGGGCGCCCGACTTCGCCCCGAGCCCGAGGCGAAACTCCACGGAGTCTTCCTTCTGCGAGGAGGCGCCCGAGCTCTCCTCGTCGGCCCGCTCGGCGTAGGCGCCGGTGATCCGCTGCAGCCGCTCCTCGTGCTTGTCGCGCGCCTTCTCGAAGGCGGACTGCGAGCGCACTGGGACGTTCTTCCTCTCCTTCAACGACCGGAACACCGCATGGAACACCTGCACCAGCGCGCGCCGGGGCGAACCGAGGTTGTTCGCGTTGATGACGACCCGCTGGTAGCGCGGCTCGTGGGTCTCCAGTTGCTTGAGGAGCACCTGGACGAAGTGGCTCTTCCCGCTGCGCGTCGGCCCGGAGACCGCGAGCATCGACTCCGTCGGGGGACAGCCCTTGAGCTTCGCCAGGCCGGTGCGCAGCTCGCGCGCCCGATTGCAGAAGAGCTTCTCGGCCAGGTCGAGCGACGGGGGGTTGTGGTTGAAGACGTTGAGCCAGTCTGAAGCCATCGCCGCGATCATCGTCCCCCACGCGGAGCCGCTTCAAGTTCGCGGCACGCGCTGACGACCGTCCTACGGCGCCGCCGCGGGTCGGGCCGCGGGCGCCGGTCGCGCCGCGGGCGCCGGTCGCGCCGCCGGTCGGGGGAGCGTCCGCTGGTTGGCTCCTGCGGGCGCCGGGGTGGCCGCCACGGCGGGCCTCGCGCCCTCGTCCTGGTGGATGGAGTAGCGCACCAGCGCGCGCAGCACCTCGTTGCGCTGCACGTTGCCGACGAGGGTCTTGATGTCCTCGTAGAGAGACGGGTCGACCAGCAGCGCCCCGAGGGTGCCGCGGCCCGCGCGGATGTCCGTCATGAGCGCGTTGGTCTGCGAGGAGAGCTGGTTCACGTTGGCCAGGGCCTGCGAGAGGTCGGTGCCGTAGATGACCTGGTGAAGGCCGCCGTTGCCGGTGCGCACGTCGCGGGTGATGGCGCCCACCTCGTCGGCCGCGGCGGCGAGGCGCTGCACCATCTGGCCGCCCTGGCGGTCGTAGACGAGGGCGTGCAGCAGCCCGTTGCCGTGGCGGGCGTCGCGCATCAGGCCGTCGACGTTGTCCATGGTGCTGGAGGCGCGGGTGGCGGTGGACTGCACCGAGGCCAGCGTGGCGTCGATGCGACGGGCCATGGGCTCGCTGGTGAGCATGTCGTGGGCGGGGCCGGGGCCCACGGCGATCTGGTGGGTGATGGCGCTGAGGTCGTGAAGGGCCGACTGGAGGTCCGCGGTGGTCTGCGGCGCGGCGAGGGTGGCCGTGACCCGGGAGATGTCCTCCAGCACGGTGTTGACCCGCACCGCCGCCTGAGACGCGGCCCGCAGCGCGCCGGCCATGTCGTCGGACTCCTCGGAGACGATGGTCGCCCCGGAGGCCAGGGCGCGGCCCGCGGCGGTGCCCATGGTGATGTCCAGGGCCTTGTCGCCGAGGAGGCCCTTGCTGACGATGCTCACCCTGCTGTCCGAGCGCACCCGCTGGAGCTGATCGGCGATCATCGTGAAGTGCACGTGGATGAGCCGGTCGCGGTCGCTGTCGCCGAAGGTGATGGCCTCGACCTGGCCCACGTCGAGGCCGCCCATGCGCACCGGAGAGCCGACCTTGAGGCCCGCCACGTCGCGGAAGGTCGCGTGCAGCGTCGCGTGCCGCTGGAACATGTGCCGCTCGTCGCCCACCAGGAAGATGAGCACCCCGGCGACCACGAGGCCGAGGAGGAGGAAGATGCCGACCTTGACGTTCCTGACCATGGTGGGTGTCGCTCGCGGAGGGGATTGGAGGGAGAGTTAAGGGAAGGGAGTGAGGCGCTCGTCCGTGGGTCGTCGGCGGGCCGCGTTACTGGGAGCGGGCCATGAGCGCGGCCATGTCCTCGTCTTCGGGCGCCTGACCCGTGACGAAGTTGTGCACCATCGGGTTGTCGGTGTTGCGGAAGTCTTCCACCGAGCCGCTGGCGACGATGCGGCCCTTGTGCACCATCGCGAGGCGGTTGGACACGGCGAAGGCCGTCTTCATGTCGTGCGTGACCACCACGCTGGTGACGCTGAGCGCCGCCTTGAGCGAGACGATCACGTTGTTGATGCGGGTGGTGTTGATCGGGTCGAGGCCGGTGGTGGGCTCGTCGTAGAGCAGCACCTCGGGGCGCAGCGCGATGGTGCGCGCCAGGCCCACGCGCTTGCGCATGCCGCCGGAGAGGTCGGCGGGGTTCATCGCCTCGATGCCGGGCAGGCCCACCAGGGAGAGGGCCCAGTCGACGCGCTCGGAGATCTCCGACTCGTTCATGTGGAAGTGCTCGCGCAGCCCGTAGGCGACGTTCTCCCTCACGCTCAGCGAGTCGAAGAGCGCCGCCCCCTGGAACACCATCCCGATGCGCTGCCGCACCCTGGCCAGCTCGGCGGGCCTCATGCCGACGATGCTCTTGCCGTCGAAGACGATGTCCCCCCGGTCGGGCTTGAGCAGCCCGATGAGCATCTTGAGCATCACGCTCTTGCCCACGCCGGAGCCGCCCAGGATCGTCAGGGCCTCGCCCTGCTCGATGGACAGGTTGAGGCCGGTGTAGATCACCTTCGGCCCGAAGGCCTTGTCTACGCCTTGAAATTCGATCAGAGCCATGTCGTCGTAGGGGCGCAAGGTGCACCGCGACCGGGCGCTTGGCAACGCCCGCCTCTCCCGGGCGCGAGTGTCGCGCTCATGGCCTCGGGCGGACCCCGCGCCGGTGCAGGTGATGGCCCGCCGCTTCGGCCATCGCGGCGTAGCGGGCGTGGATCTCCGCCAGCGCCTCGTCCTCGAGCTCCTCCAGGTCGAGCATCGCGTTGTCGGCCTCGGAGACCGCGCGAATCAGCTCGTCCAGCTTCAGGTGCATCGCCTCGCTGTCGCGGTTCTGGGTGTTCTGGATGAGGAACACCATCAGGAACGTGATGATGGTGGTGCTGGTGTTGATCACCAGCTGCCAGGTGTCGCTGAAGCGGAAGAGCGGCCCCGACGCCGCCCAGGCGACGATGACCACCACCGCCAGGAGGAAGGTCAGCGGCCGGCCGGCGAGGTGCGACGCCCTCCTCGCGAAGGCCGTGAAGCGCGAGACCGGGTGCCTCGGCTTCGGGGGGCTCTCGCTCCGCAGCGATTCGCGGGAGGGGCGGGGGGTCACTTCTTCGAGGCCTCGCCGTAGCGCGCGAGGAGGTCGGCCATGTCCTGCGCGTGCTCCTCCTCCTTGGCGAGGATGCCCTCCAGCATGCGCCGCGTGGTCGGGTCGCTGTCGCCGATGTACCGGATGATCTCGCTGTACGACTCGATGGCCACGCGCTCGGCGACCAGGTCTTCGCGGATCATGTCCTTCAGCGACTCGCCCTCGACGTACTCCGAGTGGGAGCGGGAGAGCATCCCCTCGGGGTTGAGGTCGGGCGCGCCGTTGAGCTGCGTGATGCGCGTCGCGATCTCGTCGGCGTGAAGCTGCTCCTCGTTGGCGTGCACCAGGAACTCGGCGGCCACCGAGCTGGCCTCCAGCCCGGAGGCCATGAAGTAGTGCCGCTTGTAGCGCAGCACGCAGACGATCTCCGTCGCCAGCGCGACGTTGAGCAGCTTGATCACGTTCTCGCGGTCGCCGCGGTAGTTCTCGACCACGGCGCCGTTCTCGATGTGCCTGCGGGCGCGCTTGCGCAGCTCGCGGACGTCGGTGAGGAAGGGATCTTTGGGGGCGTTGCTCATGGTTAGGGGTCCTCGTCGGTGGAGCGCTCGGCGGCGCCTTCGTTGGAGCTGACGGGGCACGGGCTCTGCGAAGGGTGTTCCACGAGAGGGATGAGCGAGAAACACGGGGCTTTGCGCGCTCGGGCGCGGTGGCAGGAGCGCCCACCCCCTGTGGCCGCGAGGTACAGCCCTCCGCGGCGTCGTGGCAGCTTTGCCCTAAGGCCTCACCGACGGGTCAGAGCGCCCGCCCCTGGGCGCCGTCGACCGGGACGCAGGCGCCGGTCATCCAGCTCGCGCGGGCGGAGCAGAGGAAGGTCACCACGTCGGCCACCTCCTCGGGCGTGCCGAAGCGCCCCATGGGGAGCTCGTCGCGCTGCATCTTCTCGATGCGCCCCGGGTCGGACTTCGCCCTCCGGTCCCACGACCCCCCAGGGAACATCACCGACCCCGGCGCTACGCTGTTCACCCGGATGTGGTGCCTCGCGAGGCTCACGGACATCTCCTTGGTCATGGCGATGAGCGCCGCCTTCGCGGCCATGTACGGCGCCGTCGAGCAGTACTCCCGCCCGCAGATCGACGACACGTTCACGATCGCCCCGCCGCCGTGCTCGCGCATCCACCCCACCACGGCCTGGCTGCACCACACCGCGGCCATCAGGTTGAGGTCGAGCACCTCGCGCCACTGCGCCGCGGTGGCCTTCTCGAAGGTGCCCGAGCCGAGGCTTCCCCCGGCGTTGTTCACCAGCACCTCGACGCTCCCCAGCGTCTCGATGGCCACCCCGACGGCCGCCTGCGCGCCCGCCTCGGTCGACACGTCCCCGACGATGGCGTGCGCCTCCGCCCCCGCCGAGCGCAGCGCCGCCACCGTCGCCCGCAGCGCCTCCTCGCCTCGCGCCACCAGCGCCACCCGAGCGCCCTCCCTCGCCAGGCTCGCGGCGATCGCCCTCCCGATGCCGCGGCTCCCGCCGATGATCAGGGCCGTCCTACCCTTCAGTTCGAGGTCCATGCGGTCGATGGTCTATCACCTCCCAACCTCCGGTACCCTCCCGCGGATGATCCTCCCGCCCGGCGACGCGCCGTGAAGGCCGCCCTCTTCCGCCGCTACGGCGAGGCCGACGTGCTGCGCGTGGAGGAGGTCGCCGACCCCATCCCCGGGGCGCGCGACCTGCTCATCCGGGTGCGCGCCGCGAGCGTCAACCCCATCGACTGCAAGATCCGCCAGGGGGCGCAGCGGGCCCTCATCCACTACCGCCTGCCGCAGATCACCGGGCTCGACGTCTCCGGCGAGGTCGTCGCGGTGGGCTCGCGGGTGACGCGCTTCAAGCCAGGCGACGAGGTCTTCTCCTCGCCCACGCACCGCCGCCCCGGCACCTGCGCCGAGCTGGTGGCCATCGACGAGTCCCAGGTGGCGCGCAAGCCCGCGAGGATCGACCACCTGCAGGCCGCGGCGCTCCCGCTGGCGGGGCTCACGGCGTGGGCCTCGCTGGTCGACGCGGCGCGGCTGCGACGGGGGCAGCAGGTGTTCATCCAGGCCGGAGCCGGCGGCGTCGGAACGCTCGCCATCCAGCTGGCGAAGCACCTGGGCGCGGTGGTGGCGACGACGTGCAGCGCGCGCAACGTGGACTTCGTCCGCTCGCTCGGGGCCGACACGGTCATCGACTACCACGAGGAGCAGTACGACGACCTGCTGTACGAGCAGGACGCGGCGCTGGAGTCCATCGGGGGCGAGGCCAACGAGCGGACGCTGACGGTGCTGAAGCGCGGCGGGCGCATGGCCCTGGTGGTGAGCGGCATCCCCGAGGCGGTGAAGAAGCACGGCGCCTACGCCGGCACCGCGAGGGCGATCGGGGCGCAGGCGGCGTTCATCGTGGGCGCGTGGTGGCGACGGCGCGTGGCGGTGAAGATGGTGGTGCGCCCCACCAGCGGGGCGATGCTCCAGCGCCTCGCGGACGTGGTGCAGTCCGGGGCGGTGACGCCGGTGATCGACGCGGTGCTGCCGCTGGAGGAGATCGCCGAGGCGCACCGGCGGGTGGAGTCCGGGCGCACCCGGGGGAAGATCGTGATCCGGGTGGGGTGAGGCGCTACTCGCAGACGCCCGGGGCCGCGGGCGCGTCGCGGTGCACGCAGCGACCGCTCAGGCACTGATCGACCCCGGCGCAGGCCGCGCCCGCGGCGCCCTTCGGGCGGCAGGTGCCGACCGCGTGCTTCTTGTCGCCGAACAGGCCGTAGGTACGGTTGCGGGGATAGACCCCGTTGGAGGAGGCGACGCCCGGGTCGCAGTAGGAGGTCGCGCTGCACGCGCTGGCGGCGAGGGCGACGTTGCAGTCCTGGCCGTCGGTCTGGCCGGACGCGATCGCCGAGCCGCACGCGGCGACGCTGAGGGAGAGCACGGCCGCGAGCAGGAGGCGCGAGTGGTTCATGGCCGCGGACGCTATCGATCGGGCGACGGGGCGGCAACCTCTCCCGTCGCGGGCGCGGTCTTCGGCAGCGCGTAGGCCTCGGCCAGCAGCTCGAAGGAGCGCAGCCGCTCGGCGTGGTCGGCGGCGAACATGGCGATCATCACCTCGTCGGCCTGGGTGAGCGCCGCGAGCTCGTCGATGCGCGCCTTCACCGAGCCGGGCGTGCCGATGATCTGCGCCGAGCGGATGCTCTCCACCGCCGCGGCCTCTCCCGGGGTGAAGCGGTAGGTGCGCGCCTCGTCGGCGTTGAGCAGCCTCGACGGGCGCCCGGTGCGAAGCCGCGCGAAGGCCACCAGCGTGGGGATGGCCATGAGCTCGGCCTCCTCGCGGGTGGGCGCGCAGAAGACCGAGAGCGCGAGCATGGCGTGCGGTCGCTCGATGGCCCCGGGCCGGAAGCGCCGGCGGTAGTCGAGCATCGGGCCCTCCGGGGAGGTGGGGCTGAAGTGCGCCGCGAAGGAGAAGGCGTGGCCGGTCTGCGCGGCGAGGTGGGCGCTGTAGTCGCTCGACCCGAGCAGCCAGACGGGCGGCAGCGGGACGTCGTCGGGCTGCGCGGAGACGCCCGCGAAGGCGTGGCCGCGGGGAAACTCACGGCGCCCCCCGAAGGCCAGCAGCTCGCCGAGCTGGGCGGGGAAGTCGTCGGCGTACACGGCCTCGCGGGAGCGGCGCAGGGCGAGGGCGGTGGTGGGGTCGGTGCCGGGGGCGCGGCCGAGGCCCAGGTCGACGCGCCCGGGGAGCATGGCCTCGAGCAGCCGGTAGGTCTCGGCGACCTTCAGGGGGGAGTGGTTGGGGAGCATCACGCCGCCCGATCCGAGGCGGATGCGGGAGGTGACCATGCCCGCGCGGGTGATCATGATCTCCGGCGTGGTGCTCGCGATGGCGGGCATGTTGTGGTGCTCGGCGTACCAGAGGCGCGTGTAGCCGAGGGCGTCGGCGAGGCGGGCCAGGTCGAGGCTGTTGGCGAGCGCCTGGGCGCTGGTCATCCCGTTGGCCAGCGGGACCAGGTCGAGGATCGACAGGGGGAGGGCATTCGTGGCTGTCATGCAGCCCGCGTTGTGGCGCTTCGCGAGGGAGGGCGCCAGTGCCTCGACCCTTCACATCGCCCGCGGCGAGGGCTTAGTCTCCGCGCGCCATGACGACCACGACGACGAAGCCCGCGTTCCTCAACTTCCGGGTCGACCACATGACGCTGCTGCTACAGCCGGCGCTTTACAATGTGGCGTATGTCCTCTTCAAGACGGTGTTCGGCGTCGGGCCGGACGACCTCCTCTATGACAAGCGCAAGGAGTGGGTCCCGGGCCAGGGCGAGCAGTCGATGACCTACGCCGTGCGCCTCGGGCACGGCGCCGACGACCCCAAGCTCACCAACACCATCATCGCCGTGGTGCAGCCCTCGGAGCCCGCCGGGCAGCCGTCGCATGTGCGCACCATGCTCGACTCGCACGAGGCCGCCTCGCACTGGCAGCACATCGCGCTGCGCACGCCCGACCTGCTGGCCTTCCACCAGCACGCCCTCGAGCGCGGGGTGAACTTCATCACCCCCATCCTCAAGGACGACGAGGAGAACCTCATCCAGGTGTTCAGCGGGGAGTGGTACTTCCCGGGCACGAAGCCCAGCGGGATGTTCTTCGAGTTCCTTCAGCGCGACCCGTCGGACCAGACCGTGGAGCGGCTCAACAGCCAGAACCGCAAGTGGTTCCGCGACGAGACCTTCCTCGGGCTCTACGTGGAGAAGGAGCGCGAGTACCAGAGCGGCAACGTGACGCCCTTCATCGACGACGCCCTCTTCAAGCTGCTCCACGAGCGCTACGGAGCGAAGAAGACCTGGGAGATCGACGACGCGGCGCTCAAGGTCGCCGAGGCCCTGATGATGGAGCACGCGAAGTCCAAGCGGGCCTGAACGGGGGGAGAGGGCCCTCATCGGGGGCGATGCCAGACCGTCCTCGAGGGACCATAGTCCCTGCGATGGAGGCTCCCATGAACCCACGCGCTCCCACCCTGCTACTGCTGCTCGCGCTCTCCGCGTGCAGCTCGTCGAGCTCCCCGGATGCTTCCGTCGATGCCCCGGTCGACACCGCCGTCGACGCCGCTCGCGACACGGCCGTCGACGTCGCTCGCGACGTGACGCTGGACATCTCCGTGGATGCCCAGCCCTTCTGCGACATCCCCGCGCTCTACACCTACGGCATGGACGGCGGATTCACGCCGGTCCGCGAGACGGTGCAGATCGGGCCGGGGCGGCGGTTCACCTTCACCCGCACCCCGCTGGGCGGCCTCGATGCGGGGCCGTGCATGTGCTCCTGCTCGGCGATGATCGACTACTGCGCCACCAGCGACGGCGGCACCGTCGACACCCTGCACGTGATCGTCGCCTTCAACGACGACGACGTGAGGGCGGCCTTCGCCGACCAGACCAGCACCCTCTACGGGCGCGACACCCGCCCGGCCGACGGCCAGGTCTTCGTGGTCACCCGCGGCGACGGGCGGCACTTCGAGGTCGGAGCCGAGTGCGCTGGAGCGTCCGGTTGCAGGGCGATCCCCGCGGGGCTGACGCGCCTCCAGACCGTGCTCACCAACCTCAGGGTCCAGCAGCTCGCCCGACCCGAGTGCGCGGCCCTGGGCTCGTAGCGTCGACCCCAAGGCACGGCGGTTGCTGCTCTCCAGCGGGCCACCATGCAACTCCTCGAAGCCATTCATTCCCGTCGTTCGGTCCGTGCGTACACCGATCGCGAGGTGGACGAGGCGACCATCCGGGCGCTGCTCCACGCGGCGGTGCAGGCGCCGAGCGCGATCAACACCCAGCCGTGGCGCTTCTCCATCGTCCAGAGCAAGGCCCGGCTGAGGCACTACTCCGATCGGGCCAAGGAGACCATGCTCGCCAAGGCCCATGCCGCGACCGACCCTCGCGCCGCCCAGTTCATGGAGCTGCTCGAAGACCCGGCGTTCAACATCTTCTACGACGCGGGCACCCTGGTGGTCATCGGCGTGGAGACGCGCACGACCTACAGCGACGCGGACTGCTGGCTGGCGGCGCAGAACCTGATGCTGGCCGCCTGCGACGCCGGGCTCGGCACCTGCGCCATCGGCTTCGCGGTCGGGGTGCTCAACACGCCGGAGATCAAGGCCGAGATCGGCCTGCCGGAGTCCGGCGCGGCGCTCGCGCCCATCCTCGTCGGATACCCCCTCGCGATGCCCGATCCGATGTCCCGGGACGAGCCCCGGGTGCTGAGCTGGACCCGTTGAATCGAATGGGCCGATGCACCCGTTGCACGAAGGACGCACCCCATGTCGCCGAAGGCGGCGCTCGGATTGACAAGCCCCGACCGGTTGGAGATCACCGACCAGAGGACGGACCCCCATGAAGAAGATCGCATCGAGCCTTACCTCGCTCACCCTCTGCCTCGCCATGGCGATGCCCGCCCATGCGGCCGAATGCGGCGGCGTGCGGCTGCCCGACACCGTGACCGTCAACGGCACGGCGCTGACGCTCAACGGCCTCGGCATCCGCGAGGCGACGGTGTTCAACGTCGACGTCTATGTCGCCGGGCTCTACCTGGAGCACCGCTCGACCAGCGGCGCGGCGATCATCCAGTCGACGGAGACCCGGCGGCTGGTGCTGCGCTTCGTGAGAGACGTCTCCCGCGAGGAGATGGTCGAGGCGCTGCAGCAGGGCTTCGCTCGCAACGCCGGGGGCGCGCTCCCGGCGCTCACCGCCCGGATGAACCGCCTCAACGCCTGGATGCCCGAGCTCCGAGAGGGCTCGGTGCTGACCTTCACGTACACCGCGGGAGCGGGAGTCCAGGTGCAGACGGGCAGCACGGTGCGAGGGACCATCGAGGGCGACGACTTCGCCCGGGTGTTCTTCAGCATCTGGCTGGGCTCGACGCCCCCCAACGCGGGGCTCAAGCGAGGGCTCCTCGGCGGCCGCTGCGGCTGACGGTCAGGCGTGGCGCCGCTCGGGCTGTAGGACAAGCTCCCCGACTCGGCCAACGAGGGCATCGACCTCGCGCTCCCGGGCGGGCGCCAGTCGTCGGCGAAGGGAGGGCGGTGATGGCGCGCCGCATCCTCTCCGGTCGGGTGGCGTGGTCGTAGTCACCGATGCCCTCGCCGGTGCTGGAGGTGCTCACGGCTACCAGTCGCAGCCCGACCCGCGCTGAGTCGCTCCTGCGGATCGCGCGCAACGGGCCACAGCGCATCCTCCCGGTGGACGCGGCTCCGGGCACCATCGGCCCTCGACGCCTATCTTCCGTCGGGACGCGTGCGGCTCCGATGGGGGCACCTTCGAAGCGCCCGGCATAGGGATGCTCGAGTGCTTCGGCCTCCGGCTCCCAGATCAGGACGGGTGGCTGTGGATCACCCAAGCCGCGGACGTGTCGACGTCAGACCCGGACCCGGATCCGGGTGAGTCATTCGTGTGCGTGCACCCGTCGTTCTCCGGGTACGGGCGAGCATCCCTCGCCGACCGTCTGCCACACTAGCGCCGGTCAGACGTACACGCAGGCGCCACTCCGGCAAACCCTTCCATTCAAGCAACGGTTGCCACAAGCACCGCAGTTGTTGTCGCTTCCGCTCGTGTCGACACAATCCCCGCCGCAGTCCGAGAGCCCAGCAGGGCAAACGCACGCACCCGCTCGGCAGAAATAAAGGCCCGTGCATGCGTGGCCACACGTGCCGCAGTTGGCGCGCTGGGTCTGCAAGTCGTAGCAGTTGCTGCCACAACGGGTTCCGCAAGCTCTGCAGGTCGTTGAGCCCAAGGTGTCGGGATCGATGTTCTGTTCGCAGCCGTCGGAGGGGTCGCGGTTGCAGTCCGCCCATCCCCCATAACAATCGAAGGAACAGACGCCGCCTCTACACGCGGGTCCGGCGTGCGGAGGGACTGGGCAGGATTGGCCGCACGCCCCGCAGTTCCGATAGTCAGAGGGCGGATACGATTCGCATCCGGTGGCCGGGTCTCTGTCGCAGTCGACGAAGCCCACGTTACATCGCGAGACGGAACAAGTTCCGGCAACACAAGCCGCCGTAGCATTCAAGAGCGCACACGATCTGCGGCAGGCGCCGCAGTTGTTGACGTCGCTGAGCGTCGTGGTCTCGCAGCCGTTGCTATCGTTGCCATCGCAGTTGGCGATGCCCGCAGTACACACCACGGTGCTGATACGGCACGAACCCGCTACGCACACCATGGTGGCGCCGCGAGGAGGCGTCGGGCATCGGGTGCCGCAGCCGCCGCAGTTGGCGATGTCGCCCATCGCGGTGTTCGTCTCGCAGACGGTCGCTGGGTTGCCATCGCAGTCGCTGCGCCCGGCCGGACATCCGCAGCGCCCGTCGATGCACATCACCCCGGCGGCGCAGGCGTTCCCGCACGTGCCGCAGTTCGTCGTGTCGCTGTTGGTGCTCTCGCACCCGTTGGCCGCGACGCCGTCGCAGTCCGCGAACCCCGCCATGCAGGTAAAGCCACAACCGCCCGCGACGCAGGTGGTGACGGCGTTGGGACGCGTGGCGCAGGGGGCGTTGCACCCGCCGCAGTGGGCTGGGTTCGTCTGCGGATCGATACAGGTCCCCGCACACGCGATGCGCAGGCCGGAGCACGCGACGCACGACGAACCCACGCACGTCCGGTCCGAGCTGCAGGCGGCTCGACACGCGCCGCAGTGGGCGGCGTCGGTGGCGAGCTCGACCTCGCACCCGTTGGCGGGGTTGCCGTCGCAGTCTCCGAAGCCTGGGAGGCACGATCCGATGCCGCACGCGCCCACGATGCACCCGGGCATCGCGTTGGCGACGGCGGGGCACGCGACGCCGCAGCAGTTCCCGGCGGTGGTGGAGGTGCAACCGTCGGGGGGCGAGGGCGGCGCGTCGACGATCGCAGGCACGTCGGGCGTCTGGACGTCGCCAGCGCCCGCATCGATGCCCGGCGCAACATCGGGGCTTCCAGCGTCCGGGCAGGCACAGGTCCCCAGGGTGCCCGCCGAGGTGCAGACCTGAACGCTCGACGGGCCACCGGGGCACGCGCACGCGAGCTGCGCGCCGGGAGTACAGCCGAGCGGGCTGGGGTCGTTCGAGCAGGCGGCGAGGGAGAGGAGCAGCGGGAGCAGGTAGCGCATCGGGTGGACCGTACGCCCGGCGGTGGGGCGACGTCACCGGAGATGGAGGGCGCTGTCCGGGGGGCGAACAGCGCGTCCGGAGGTCACTCCGCCGCGTCGGTGTGCTTGCGTCGCTGGCGGCTCGACACCCGGGCCCGCGCCCGCGCGAAGTGCCCCGAGGCCGCGCGCTCCCGCACCTCCGGGGAGTGCGTGCCGTGCTCTGCTGCCGCGGCCATCGCGTCGCCGATGAAGGCGGCATCGTCGGGGGCGAGGGCCCCGCCGTCGACGCGCTCGACCACGACCCGCGCGCGGTAACCCGACTCCGTCAGCAGCGCGCCGAGCTCGCCCGGGACCGGGAACTCAGCCACGATCGGGCCGTCGGGGCGCGGGCTCGACGCGAACGTTCGTCCGTCGGGGGTGGTGGTGATGGTGGGCTTCATGGACTCTTCCTTTCGAGGATACGCCCCGCCGGGGCGGCCGGTCACTCCGGCAGGGGCCGCGCGGTCGCGCTCATCACACGGGCCTTGAGGTCGCGCACCTCCCGAGCGGTCCAGCCGTGCCCGGCGCGGAGGTACGCGGCGAAGAGGTCGAGGTTGAGGTCGCGCTTCAGCGAGTTGCAGTGTCCGCAGCAGGCGGCGAGGTTGCTCGCGGCGTCGGCATCGCCGGTGACCACTCCTCGCTCGAACCACGACCGCGGGGTGATGTGGTCGATGGTCAACTGCACGCCGTCGGTGTCGAGGTCGGCGAGGCAATACACGCAGGTGTAGCCGTCGCGATCGATAACCAGGGGGGCGATGCGGGGCGTCGCTGCCATGTCTCTAGGGCGTTGGCCTGACGGGTTGAGTACGCGGCCGTCGGCCCCCTCACCGCGCTGCCGCGCGCCCTCACCCCCGCGGAGCGGGGGCAAGGGCTCTGCGATGGGTTCGGGTGGTGCTCGAACTGGCAGGTCGGGGCGGATCCACGGGCCCGATTCATCGTTCCCTCTCAGTCGATCGAGCCCTTGCCCCCGCTCCGCGGGGGTGAGGGCGCGCGGTAGCGCGGTGAGGGGGCCGACGGCGGCGTACCCGACCCGTCAGGCCACTGCTCTAGGATGATCTCATGCGCTCAGCGCACCCAGATGCCGTAGTACTCCGAGCCCGCGCTCGGGGTGATGGCGTCCGAGCGGTCGTTGACGTCCGCCTCGCCGGTGCGCGGGCTGCACGAGCTCCCGCTGCAGAAGGCCCCGAGCCCGGTGGGGTAGTCCACGTTGTCCCGGTAGCTGGTCGACAGGTACGCGCGGTCGCGGTTGGTGTCCTGCGCGCCGTCCGCCTCGCCGGCCTTCAGGTACAGCCTCGCTCGCGTCATGCCGTTGAGCAGCGCGGTGTCCCCGGCGCGGGGCGTCGCGCTCGCGATCACGCACGCGTGGGTGCAGTCCGGGTGGCGGGTGAAGACCTCCGAGCCGCCGCAGGTCCAGTCGAGGCGGGTGAGCGAGGCCTGCAGCGAGCGCCCCTGGAGGCACCCGTCGTCCGTCGCCAGCAGGAAGAGGTTGCGGTGGGTGATCATCACCGCCCTCGCCGCCACGCTCGCGAAGGCCAGCGAGCGGTAGTCCTGGTTGGCGCTCGGATCGAGCATCCCGAAGGTCGCCGTCGCGCTCTCCCACGCGTTGGGCGTCGGGGAGCTCATCAGCCAGCGCCCCGCGTTGGCCGCGTCGCCGTTGTTGGTGACCGTGGCCACGTAGGTCCAGCCGCCGCCCGCCGTGGTCATGTCGCAGTACACCTCCAGGGCCTCGGCCGCGCCCGCCCCGTCGGGGTCGATGGTGTAGCGCCCGTCCGTCGACGTCGGCCGCAGCGTCTTCAGCTCCAGGCAGCTCCTCGGCGCCACGCACCGTCCCCCGGAGCAGGCGCCCGTGAGGCAGGTCGTTCCGCAGGCGCCGCAGTGGCGCGCATCGGAGCGCGCGTCGACCTCGCAGCCGTTGGCCGCCATGGCGTCGCAGTCCGCGTAGCCCGCCTCGCAGGCCGCCACCGCGCAGGCGCCCGCGGCGCAGCTCGCCGTGGCGTGGGCCGGAGCGCACACCCGACCGCACGCCCCGCAGTGAGAGGGGTTGGCGGCGACGGCGGTCTCACACCCGTTGTCCGCCATGCCGTCGCAGTCGCCGAAGCCCGCCTCGCAGCCGGCCACCCGGCACGCGCCCGCCACGCAGGCCTGGGTGGCGCGGGCGAGGGCGCACGCGCGCCCGCAGACGCCGCAGTGGGAGGTCGAGGTCGCGGTGTCCACGCAGCGGTCGCCGCAGAGCGCCTGGCCGCTCGGGCAGCGGCAGGTGCCCATCTCGCAGCTCGCTCCCGCGCCGCAGGCGGTGTCGCAGCGGCCGCAGTGCTGGGGGTCGCGGTCGAGGGTCACGCACGACGCGCCGCAGACCGACTGCCCCGCCGGGCACGCGATGCGGCACGAACCCTCGGCGCAGACCTCGCCCGCGCGACAGGCGTTGTTGCAGGCGCCGCAGTGGGCCGGGTCGTTGGCGGTGGTGACGCAGCGGTCTCCGCAGACGACCTGCGGCGAGGAGCACATGGGGCCGCGGTCGACCGGGACGTCCGCGGCGGCGTCCACGCCCGCGTCGACGGAGGCGTCGAGGTCGCCCGCGTCCACGGGGGAGCCCGCGTCGGGAGAGCCCGCGTCGGGGGAGCCCGCGTCGGGGGAGCCCGCGTCGGCGACGCCCTCGTCCGGTGCGTTCGCTCCGAGGTCGAGGGCGCCGAGGTCGGCTGCCGCGTCGCCGCCGACGACGCTCTCGTTGCTGCTACAGGCGCTGGCGAGCGCGAGACCGAGGGGGAGGAGGAGCTGGTGGGCGCGCATCGTCGATGGATGCACCGGTCGGGGCGACGGCGGCAACTGTCGGGCGTCGATCGCCCCGGAGGATCACCAGTCGCCGTCGGGCACGTCGTCCTTGCCGATGCCCTTCACCTGCTTCGCGGAGAGCTCGATCGGGTCGTTGTCGTCGAGGCCCACGAAGCCGTGCTTCTCGTCCATCTGGGCGATGGACTTCACCGCCGAGAGCACCTCCGACGGGGCCACGTCGCCCATCTCGTCGTCGTAGATCTTGAACCACGGATAGCCCGCGTGGGAGTACGCCCTCGCGTCGACCGGCGACGGCGGAACCGCCTCCCCGGTGATCTCCCGCCACATCACGCTGTTGACGATGTGCACGAACACCCGGCCGTAGTCGTCGGGGTTCCAGGTGTCGAGGCCGTGCGGGTCGGGGTAGATCTTCTGCTCCATCTTGCCGCCCGCGCCGAGGCCCATCGACTGCGCCTTCGCAGGGGCGGGGCTCGGGGCCGCCATCGGCATCGCCATGCTCGGCGGCGGCATCGCCGCGCTGCTGTACGGACCCCCGAAGCCGCCCGGAGCCATCGCCGCCATCGGCGGGGGCGGGGGAGGGGGCTGCTCGGGGAAGCGTCCGGGCTTCGGCTCGTAGACGATGAGCTGGATGCCGCCGTGCTCCTCCTTGCCGGTGACCTGACCTTCGACCGTGTAGCCCATGCCGAGGGGCATCGCGACGAACTGCCGGATCACCCCTTTGCCCGAGTTGAACCCGTCGAGCCAGGGCTGCGGCGGCACCGTGAGGTAGTCCTGCTCGGGCTCGGAGGACCCGGCCCCGAACATCGCTCGCAGCCCGCCCCGCTCGGGCTGCGACGGGGCTTCGAGGGCCTGCGACCAGGGCCTCCCGGAGACCGCGTTGATCTTGCCCGCCGCCACCTTCACCGCGTTGGGCCGCCAGTGCCGCGACTGGAAGGAGATCCACATGGCCTCGCGCTGGTACATCGGGATGAACACCCCCGAGGACTTCAGCCACGCTGGCGGGACGCGGTCCTTGTAGTCGAGCACGCGCCGCACCGGAAACGACCCGAGCCCCGGCGGCAGCGGGTACTTCTTCCCATCATCGGGGATGCGCAGCGTGCGCTGGAACACCACCCCGAGGCCCGTGTTCGACCGCTGATCCAGGAAGCGCAGCGTGCTTCCGCCCTCGACCTTGACCTTCAACATGTCGCAGCACCCCTCAATGATCGACCGTCCACCCCCGACACCACCGGGGCGATCGTCAACTGTTGTGATGCTCTCTCCGTCGCGCCCTCAGGGTCAACGCACCCGCGCACTCACGAGCGCCTGTGCCCTGCAACGGGATGTGCGTACGATCGTCCGTGATGCGCCTCTCCTCCCGGTCGTCGATGCTCCCCCTCGTCGCGCTCCTGGGCTCCGGATGCGGCCTGCTCATCGAGCCCGAGATCCCCTACGACGCGTCGCCCGCCACCGTCGACGCAGCGGCGGACGCCACGGCGGATGTCCCCTCGCAGGATCGCGTCGATGCCACGACGGACGCTGCGACCCAGGACCGCGTCGACGCCGTGGTGGATGTCCCGCTCGATGTCCCGCTCGATGTCGCGATGGATGTCCCCCGCGACACCGCCACGGACGTTGCGATCGATGTCCCCCGTGACGTTGCGATGGATGTCCCGATGGATGTCCCGATGGATGTCCCGATGGATGTCCCGATGGATGTCCCGATGGATGTCCCCCGTGACGTCGCGATGGACGTCCCTCGTGACGTCGCGATGGACGTCCCTCGTGACGTCGGGATGGATGTCCCCCGTGACGTGCCCGACGCCGAGGTCGGGCCCTGCGTCATCACCGAAGCTCCACTGCTTCGCTCTCCGTGGACGGGCTCCGTGGTGCGCTCCGACCGACCCTTCTTCCGCGTCAACCTGCGCGCCTGCGACGAGGGCGGGGTGCTGGAGGTCAGCCGCCGCCGCGACTTCGCGACCGTCCACTGGACGACCTCGGTCGGCCCCGGCGTCCCGTCGGCCTCGCCTCCGGCGGACAGGGCCCTCACCCGGGGGGTGACCTGGTTCTGGCGGGTGAGGGTCCCCGGCTCGCCCGACGCGACGCTCCGCTTCTCCCCGGTCGGTGAGTTTCGCGTGGCCGCGAGACCCGCGGGACTCCCCTCTCGCGCAGGCGACGGCAGCGTCTTCGGGACCCTCACCGACGGCAACGGCGACGGCCACCCCGACCTGGTGATCGGCGCGCCCGCCCAGGAGTCGCCCGTCGACGCGGGCGTCGCGGCGGGCCGCGTCCTGGTGATCCCCGGAGGACCGGGCTTCTCGTCGCTCTCCCTGGTGGGCGCCACGGTGCTCTCCCCTCCGGTCGGCGCCGACCCGGGCTCTCGCGCCACCTACGGCGCCCGGGTCACCGGAGGAGGGGACCTCAACGGCGACGGCTTCCCCGACCTGGTGGTCGCCTCGCGGGGTCCCCGCGTCTTCGTCCATTTCGGTTCGCGCGCGGGCTTCGGCGATGACGTCGCGACGCTGTCCATCGAGGTCCCGGCCGCGCTCCCTCCGACGCCGCCGGTCGCGGGCGTCGGGGACTTCGACGGCGACGGGTTCTGCGACATCGTCGCGGGCGTCCCGGTGACCTCCGGCGCGCTCAACGGCTACATCAGCTTCTTCCGCGGCGGCCCGAGGGCGATCACCCTGGGCCCCACCGGCGGGGACATCCGCCCGGACGTGTTCTACGGCTACGCGATCGCTCCCGCGGGCGACGTCGACGGCGACGGCCGCGGCGACTACCTGGAGGGCAGCCCCGCCAACCCCGCCCGCGGCGGAACCGTCGGGCACATGGGCCTCTGGGTGAGCCAGGGCCGCAGCTCTCGGACGGTCACCTCCCCCGCGGGAGTGCCCTTCGCGGCGGACTTCGGGCGCGCCGTGTCCGCGGCCGGCGACCTCGACGGCGACGGCTTCGGAGAGGTCCTCGGGATGCAGGGCAGCCCACCCCCCGTCTGGGTCGCCAACATCACCTCGCCCGCGCTCACCGCCAGCCCCTTCGAGCCTGCGAGCGGCCTCGCGGGCTCGCTGCTCACCCCCGTCGGGGACGTCAACGCCGACGGCTCCGACGACCTCGTCCGCTGGAGCCCCGGAGGAACCACCGCCTCCGTCCGAAGCGGGCTCAACCCTGCGACGCCGCTGGCGCTCTCCGCGCTCGGCACCCTCGGCGCCACGGTGAGGGCCGTGGCAGGCGTCGGCGACCTGGACGGCGACGGCCGGGACGACGTCGCCGTGTCCTGGCGCGGTCGCCTGGGCAACCAGTTCGTGACCGTGTTCCAGGTGCTGCCCGCCCTCAGCGGCAGCGGCGAGCGGGTGGAGCTGCTGGCGACCTTCGACGGGCTCACCGAGGCCCGCTTCGGCGACGCGCTCGGCACCGCGTTCTGACCCGACGCTGGCCCCTCTCAGCTGACTCGTTGAAGGCACTGCCGGAGGCGCTCGTCGACGGCGGGGCTCAGCCCCCCCCGGAGGCCGCCGCGGAGGTTGGCCTCGGGGAAGTGCTGCGGCCGGCCGAAGTCGTCGACGGCGTGGGTGAGCTCCATCACGCCCAGGTGGTTGGCCCTGGCGTAGTGCATCACCTCCAGCAGCACGCGCAGCTCGGCGTAGCCGTCGTAGCCGGCCTCCTGGAGCCGATCGAGGAAGTACCGGGTGCGCCGCTCGATGTCCCGCACCAGCAGGAACACCTCCCCCGCGGCCACGAAAGACCCCGCCGTCGCGGGCCCGGCGAAGCCCTCGCGGATCTCCCCCACCGCCGCGCCCAGCTCCCTGGTGCGCGCCGCGAGGATCGACGCCGAGCGGGTGTACGGCCGGATCGGGCACTCCGAGTTGTGGTGCCAGTAGGAGAGCCCGATGTTGCCGAGGAGGTAGGACGGGTGATGGTGGGCGGCGACGATGCCGAAGGCGAAGTTGACCGAGGTGCTCCACGGGATGCCGTCGCCCGCGCGCAGCGACTCGACCGCGGAGCGCATCGTGGGCACCCAGGCCGCGAGGCGCTCTCTCAGCGAGTGGTGCTCCCCCGCGAGGTCGAGCAGCACGTTGAGGGGCCGCCGATCGACCAGCGCGGGCATCCACGCGTTGATGTACGCGCGCTCCTCGAAGGGGTGCAGCGTGACGGCGTACGGGATCACGTCGCGGGGTCGGGGTCCGCCGGGGCGGGGTTGGAGAGGGCCCGCACGACCTTCTCGACGGTGTCCCGGGCGCGGCCCTCGACCATCGCCTCCAGGATGCGCCGCGCTCCCGGGTTGCGGCTGAGCACGTCCTCGATGTCGGCCTGGTCGAAGCGCACCACGCTGACGTCGGTGAGCGCGGTCACCGTGGCCGTGCGGGGGAGCCCCTTCAGCAGCGCGACCTCGCCGAAGAAGGCCCCGTGCTGCAGCGTCGCGAGCACCACCGGGGCGCCGTCGGGCGTCGTGGTGGTGACCTCCACGACCCCCTGGTCGACGAGGTAGAAGTCCGAGCTGGGATCTCCCTCCGTCAGCACCACCTTGGCCGGGGGGAAGACCATCACCACCCCCCGGTCGGCCAGGTCGCGCCGCGCCTCGGGCTCCAGCGAGCGAAACAGAAACGACCCCGTCACCACCGCCTCCACCCCGTTTCGCAGGGAGTCCAGGGTGTCCGAGCCGGTCGTCGCGCCTTCATCCGTCGTCAGGTGGTCGGTCATCGTTGCAGCGCGCGATGCTGCCATGACTCCCCGCGCCGACGCTACCAGTGGTATAGAGCGCCATTCCCCCCTGAAGGTCCCGTTGGTCACCTCACCGATGCCCTCTCCCACGCCGCCTCCGCCTGCTCCCCCCGAAGCCACGGGGGCGCCGGCCATGGCTGTCCCCGGGGTGATGGCCGCGGGCACCCGCCTCGGGCGCTATGAGATCGTCTCCGACCTCGGCGCCGGGGGCATGGCCACCGTCTACCTCGGGCGCGCGCTCTCCGTCGCCGGGTTCCAGCGCCTCGTGGCCATCAAGCTGCTGCACCCGCACCTGCTGCGCGACGAGACCTTCGTGCAGATGTTCCTCGACGAGGGCCGGCTCGCGGCGCGCATCCACCACCCCAACGTCGTCGGCACCCTCGACCTCGAGCGCTCCCCCGAGGGGCTCTACATCGTCTCGGAGTACATCGAAGGCGACCAGCTCCTCGGGCTCTACAAGTCCGCGCGCGCCACCGAGCAGCGCATCCCTCGGCCCATCGCCCTGCGCATCGCCCTCGACGTGCTCGCCGGCCTCCAGGCCGCCCACGACCTCACCGACGACCTCGGCACCGCGCTCCGCATCGTCCACCGCGACGTCTCTCCGCACAACATCCTCGTCGGCTCCGACGGCATCACCCGCATCACCGACTTCGGCATCGCCAAGGCCGAAGAGCGCATCGCCGACACCCGCTCCGGCATCGTGAAGGGCAAGCTCTCGTACATGGCCCCGGAGCAGCCCAACGACGCGCCCATCGACCGGCGCGCCGACCTGTTCTCGCTGGGCACCGTGCTCTGGGAGTGCCTCACCGGCCGCAGGCTCTTCCCCGGAAAGACCGACGCGGAGGTGCTGCAGGCCCTGCTCAACCGCCCCATCCCCCGGCTGCGCGCGGTCGACCACGACCTCCCGGAGGCCCTCGACGGCGTGCTCGCCCGCGCGCTCGACCGCGACCCCGCGCGGCGCTGGCAGAGCGCCCGGGAGTTCGCCGACGCCCTCGAAGGCGCGGTCTCCGCCTCGGACATCGCCTCCTACCGCGTGGTCGCCGAGCACGTGAAGCAGGTCGCCGCGCCGAAGATCATCGCCGAGCACGCCCGCCGCCGCGCCACCACCCGCGACCTGCCGGTCTACCGCCCCAGCGCCGAGTCGCTGCGCGCCATCAGCGCCATCCCCTCGCCGGGCCGCTCGTCGATCCCCCCGGAGCCGCCGTCTTCGCAGCCGCCGGAGGCCCAGGCCGACGAGGCGCCGACGCAGATGCAGCCCGCCATGCTCCCGCCGACGATGCCCACGGCCAGAGGCATCCAAGCCCCCGCCCCGCTGCCCGCCTCGTCCAAGATGGTCACCTCCAGCCCGGAGGCGCCCACCGTCAGGCCCCCGGCGCCGGCCGACCACCGCATCTCCGGCTCGCGGGTGCTCCCGCCGCTCCCGCCGCTCCCGCACCCCAACGCCAGCCCGACCCCGCCTTCGGGCGCCGCCGCGAGCGATGCGCCGCACCCCCCGGCCGCCGAGGTCGTGGAGGTCCCCCCGACGCTCGTCTCCTCGCCGGCCCTCGCCGAGGCGGCGGCCACGGCCCGCGCCGAGACGCAGGGCGCGAGCCCCGAGCCGGTGTTCGCGCTCGTCTCCAGGCCCGCTCCGGTCGCGCCGAAGCCCCAGCCGGAGTCCCGCCACTTCGGGTGGCTGGTCGCCGGGGTGGTGCTGCTGGGCGCGCTGCTCGGCGTGGCCATCTGGCGGGTGGGCGTCAGCAACGACCCGTCGGAGTACGCTCCTCCCCTCGCGGCGCGCCCGGTCGTCCCCATCGCCGCCCCTCCGCCGCTCGAGCCGCCGCCTCCCGCGCCTCCCGCGCCTCCCGCCGTCGCGATGGAGTCCGTGACGCCGCCTCCCGCCGCGCCTCCCGTCGTGGCACCGCCCCCCGCGGTCACGCCCGCCGCGCCGTCCCCTGCGCCTGCGGCCGCTCGCGTTCCGGTCCGTCCCCGACCGCTGCCTGCGCCGCCACTTCCGCGTCGACCGGCGGCCGTCGAGGTCCCTGCGCCGCCTCCCGCTCCTCCGACTCCGCCGTCGACCCAGCCGGTCGCTCCCGCCGCGCCGTCGGTCCCTCAGCTCCCCACCTCGATTTGAGCCCAGCGCCCCGATGACCACAGCCCGCCGTAGCTCCCCGTCGCGCGCCGCGGTCCTCACGGCGCTGCTTACCCTCTCGGGTATTCCCTCGGCCGCCCTCGCGCAGACCCCTCCGGCCGCCGAGGCGCCCTCTGCCGCCGTCGCCGCGCAGGCCCGCTTCGACCGCGGCCGCGAGCTCTTCCAGCAGGGCCGCTTCGCCGACGCGCTGCCGGAGTTCCGCGCCTCGCTGGAGCTGTTTCGCAGCCCCAACACCCTGCTCTACGTGGGCCTGTGCCTCCAGCGCATGGAGCGCTACGCCGAGTCCTCCGCGGCGCTGTCCCGCACCGTCTCCGAGGCCGGCGCCATGCTCGCCACCGACCGTCGCTACGAGAGCGCCCGAGACCTCGCCCGCCGCGCCCTCGCGGAGATCGAGCCCCGCGTGGCGCAGCTCTCCGTGCAGGTGATCAATCCCCCGCCGGGGGTGACGGTGCACGTCGGCCGCACGACCCTCGACGCCGAGGCGCTGGGCGTGCTGCTCCCCTACGACCCGGCCGAGGTGACGGTGCTGGCCGAGGCGCCGGGCTTCCTGCCCTCGCATCAGTCGGTGCGTCTCACCGCCGGCGGCCGAGCCTCCATCGAGCTCGCGCTGCGGGCCGCGCCTGCCGCGGGGCCGGTGACGGTGCGGCCGCCCGAGCCGTCGCCCGCGAGGCGCGGCGGGGCAGTGCGGGTGGCGGGCTTCGTGGTGGGCGGCCTCGGGGTCGCGTCGCTGGCGGCCTTCGCCGTGCTGGGATCGATGGCCTCGTCGCAGTACGACGACCTCTCCCGGGTGTGCCCGCGGCCCTTCTGCACGGCCGCGCGGGTGAGGGAGATCGACGACGGCGTACAGCTCACCACGATGGCCAACGTGGCCCTCGGCGTGGGCGCGGCGGCGGTGGTGGCCGGCGTGGTGATGATCGCCGTGGGCGGGCCGAGGGTGGTGAGCGAGGGCAGGGCGCAGGCCTACGTCGACCCGTCGCTCGGAACCGTAGGGGTGCGCGGTGCGTTCTGAGCGGCTCGGGTTGGGCGCGCTGGTGGCGGCGCTGGCGCTGGGCGGCTGCTCCTACGAGTGGGACGCGCTGCGTCCCGGGCCGGACAGCGGGGTCCCCGTCGACCTCGGATCGCCGGGGGACGCGGTCGCGGACGTCGCGACCGACAGCGGAGCGAGGGACGCCGTCGCAGAGACAGGCACCGACGCGGGCACCGATGTCCCGATGGACGTGGTGACGGACACCGGGCCCCTGGACACCGGGCCGATGGACACCGGGCCGATGGACACCGGGCCCCTGGACACCGGGCCGATGGACACCGGGCCGATGGACACGGGCCCTCGCGACGCCGGACCGATGGACCTCGGGACGCCCGACACGGGTCCGAGGGACACCGGGCCCGTGGACACGGGTCCGAGGGACACCGGGCCTGTGGACGTAGGGACCCCCGACACGGGTCCGCCGCCGTGCACCGGGCCGCTGTGTGCGTGCGCTCCGACGGCCCCTTCGGGCTGGTGCTCCATCGGCGCGGCCTGCGTGGGCGGCGCCTGCTCGGCGGGCCCTGCGATGGGAGCGCTGGTGATCACGGAGATCATGAACGACCCCGACGTGGTGGGCGACATGCAGGGCGAGTGGTTCGAGGTCTACAACCGCTCCGCGACGCCGGTCGACCTGCGGGGGATGCGGGTGCGGGGCAGCGGCACGGAGGCCTTCGAGGTGACGGCGTCGGGCCCGCTGCTCGTGCCGGGCCGCGGCTACGCGGTGCTGGGCAAGAACGGCGACGCGGTGACCAACGGCGGCGTCACCGTGCTCTTCGCCTACGGCAGCGCGATGGACCTCTCCAACAGCACCTCGTCCCCCGACTCGCTGACGCTGCTGGCGAGCGACGGCTCCACGGTGATCGACAGCGTGAGCTACGCCAACACCGTCGCCTCCGGGTGGCCGGTCATCGCAGGGCGCTCCAAGTCGCTGCGCCCGGCGATCCTCGACGCGCTCATGAACGACACCTCCTCGGCCTGGTGCCCGGGAGGCCCCGCCTTCGGGCGCGGCGACTTCGGCACGCCCGGCGCGGCCAACGTCTGCCAGTAGCGCCGCGCGCTCCCCCGCTCAGCGGATCGCCACCGACTCCAGGTGAAGGTGCGTCCGCCGCGTCGAGCGCAGCCGCACCCAGCGGGCGGCGGTGCGGGCGAAGCGCGCCTCCCAGCGACGGAAGGTGGCCGTGCGCTGCGCGACCTCGCGCCAGCTCACGTTGTCCTCGGAGACCTCGATCACCATCGGCAGCGCTCGCTCGTCGCAGCAGTCGCCGCGGTTGACCACGGTGACCGCGCGGACGTCGACGATGCGCGCGAGGTCGAAGCTCACGAAGGGCGAGTCCTCCACCATCGTGTGGAAGAACACCGGGATCTTGAAGTCCGGCGGCGCGAACCCCCGCCCCGCGCTCTGGTAGCCCACGGCCGCGCTGCTGCTGGCCCACGGCGCGTCGGGCGCCATGTCGGGGTGCACGGCGTACCACGCGAGCTTCGGCGACAGCGCCAGCAGCGCCAGCGCCGCGAGCACCCCGCCCGCCCGCACGAAGCGCTGCGCCAGCAGGGCCTCGACGTCGCCGCTCCGTCGCGCGATCTCCTCGAGCTGCGAGCGCACCGAGGCGCGCAGCGCGTCGAGCTCCGCGGGCTCCGTCGAGGGGGGCTCCCCGAGCGCGGCTCGCGCCTCCGCCGCGGCGTCGCGGTAGAGCGCTGACGCGACCTCCACCGCGGCCTCCGGGGTGTCGTCGGCGCCGTGGGTCCACGGCTCCTGCTCGGCGAGGTGGCGCTCGGCAAGCGTCGCGAAGGTGCGGGCCCGCCCGGCGCTGGCTCGCTGGCTCGCGTCGAGGGGGCGGGCGTCCGCGCGGGCCTGCCGGATGGCCGCAGAGCGCCACAGCCACTCGAGCATCCTCCTCCACGATCCGCCGCCCGCGTCGTCTCCGACGGACGCTGCACCCCCGAGCTTCATCATTGGATCTCGCCGCCGAGATACCCTATTCCACGGCGCGATGCAGCGATCATCCGCGCCGCCTTCGCGCCCTCCGGGCGCCGCTCCCCCGGAGGGGCGGTGGATGCCGTGGCACTCCGCGCTCGCGCTCGCGGTGACCGCCCTCGGGCTCGCGCTGCGCTTCGTCCACGCGCGCAGCTTCCTCTCCGCGGGCCACGCCTCGGACTACGAGTCGGCCATGGAGGCGGTGCGCTGGCTGCTCACCAACCGCCGGCTCTTCGACGCAGGCGAAGACCTCCACGCGGGCTACCACGCCCCGCTCTGGTACGTCCTCGCGGCGGGCATCCTGAGCGCCTGCCACGCGGTGCGCCCCATCGCCTACCTCTCCGTGGGCGCGTGGCTGGTGCGCCAGTGGGCGCTCTCGAAGATCGTCCGCGCCGCGCTCCCGCAGAGCCCCTCCGCGGCGCTGCTCGCGCTGTCGCTCTCCGCCGCGCTGCCCATCAGCGTGCTGGTCGACGGCAAGATCTACAACGAGTCGCTGCACGCGGCCTTCTTCGCGGTCGCGCTCTGGTTCCTCTTCAAGATCGAGCGGCAGGGGGCGGTCGACCCGCACCCGGTGCGACGCCGCGACGCGCTCCTCTTCGGCCTCTTCGCGGGCCTCGCGATGCTCACCAAGACCACCGCCCTGGTGCTGCTCGTCAGCTTCGCGGCGCTGCTCGTCGCCTGGGCGTGGCGCGCCGGCCCCGGTCGCCTGCGCAGCGTCGCCCGCCCCCTCTCGGAGCTCGCGCTCACCGGCCTCGGGGGCTGGATCGCCGTCGCCGGATGGTGGTGCCTCCGCAACTGGCGCAAGTTCGGCCACCCCTTTCCGCACCAGTACATGCTCCGTCAGGTGGCGGTGCTTCGAGACCACCCCATCGTGGCCGAGCCCCTCTCGTACCGCCGCCCCATCGGCTGGGCGCTGCCGGTGCAGTTCGAGTGGCTGGGCTGGCCCTACGGCCCGTGGAGCCGCCCCAACTTCTGGGCCAACCTCATCGCCGGAACCTGGTCGGACATCCTCGACCGCGGCCTCTGCCGGTCGCGGCTCCCGGGGCCCACGGTGGTCGCCTGGCGCGACGCCACGAGGGTCAACCTCCACTGCCTCGACGCCTCCCGCCTCTGCATCTGGATCGGCTGCTTTCTCACGGCCCTCAGCGTCTGGGGGATGTTCGCGCTCGCCCGGCAGTATCTCCGCACGCGCGGCCGCAACGGCTCCCTGGTGGTGCCCGCCAGCGTCGCGGCCACGGTGCTGCTGCTGATGGCCTTCGGCGCGGCCTACCCCTTCGACCACCACCCGGTGATCAAGGCCAACTACGCCCTCAACACGGCGGTTCCGCTGTGCGCGTGCTTCGCCTTCGCCATGGCGGCGGCGGGGCGCACCAGCGCGGGGGGGTTGGCCCGCTGGGTCGCCGCGGCGGGCATCGCGGCGGTGGGGGGGCTGGTGGCGCTCCAGGTGCTGGTGCTCTAGAGCGTTCGTCCAACGGACTTGGTACGCCGCCGTCGGCCCCCTCACCGCGCTGCCGCGCGCCCTCACCCCCGCGGAGCGGGGGCAAGGGCTCGATCGACTGAGAGGGAACGATGAATCGGG